>Ga0307995_1000814_pt1 | contig 20414 bp, 16 predicted proteins | sample EllFjometagen262_FD_203132 | JGI IMG/M metagenome (GOLD analysis project Ga0307995, IMG submission 203132) | Marine microbial communities from Ellis Fjord, Antarctic Ocean - #262 | ecosystem: Environmental > Aquatic > Marine > Unclassified | place: Southern Ocean | collected 2014-11-02
TTTCTTCCATTTTATTTAGTGCTTCTTTTCTTAGTCTAGATTCTATGCCAAATGTTAATGCAAAATAATTCAAAAAAATTAAAGCGATGATTAAAGAAATAGGAATAGAATAATAATAATATATATCAACATGAAAATGTTCATTGACTGGATATGGTAATGGATAATTAAAAAAAGTAAGAAAAATAATTAATAGAGATGTGACGATAACTAATAATAGATTACTTCTAAAACCAACATTTGATGATGAAAAAATAGTTGGAATTATCAAAAAAATTGCAAAAGGGTTAACAATACCTCCTGTTAAATAAATCAAAAAACTTAATTGTAAAATATCAATTAATAGAAAAAAAAATGCTTCTTTGTCTAATAATTGAGTTTTTTGATGAATATAAATCAGGTATATATTGCTCAGTCCTCCAATTAAAATTATTAGATTAGTTAAAATAAAGTTGAATTTAAAATCAAAAATAAAATAAACTAAATTTAGGGTTATTATTTGACCAATAATAGCTATCCAACGCAAGTTAATATAAGTAGATTTTTTTAAAGAAAAATATTTTGAAGTTTCGAAAAACTTCATTATTAAATGTCTAGATTTTGAACATTAATTGCATTTGAAACAATAAAATCTTTTCTTAAAGCCACATCATTCCCCATTAATGTATGAATAAGAAGCTGATCTTTTTTTAAATCTTTTGAATATTGAACTTGTAGCAAGTTTCTTGTTTCAGGGTCAAGTGTGGTGCTCCATAATTCATCTGGATTCATTTCACCTAACCCCTTAAACCTTTGAATACTCATTCTTGATTTTTCTTCATCATAAGCTTTAATAAATTCTTTAGTTCCTTTTTTAAATTTCTTTAATTCTTTACTATGGCTTTGGATATAATCCTCTAATTCCTTTTCATCTTTTATATAAATTCCTTTAGAACCTTTGTTAATTTTAAACAAGGGCGGTTGAGCAAGATACACATGTCCATTTTCGATTAATTTGTTAAATGGTTTGTTATTAAAGAATGTTAGTAATAACGCTCTAATATGAGAACCATCAACATCAGCATCTGTCATAATGATAATTTTTCCATATCTTAAATCTTTTAAATCTAATTCTTCAGTTTTAGGGTCTAGACCTAGTGCATTAATAAGTGTTACAATTTCATTTGAGGAAATCATTTTAGACAACGCTTTTGTTCTATATTCACTTCCATCTTTGTTGCTATTTTTTTTTAGAGCAGTCTCTTCAACGTAAGTATTAAGAATCTTACCTCTAAGTGGCAAAACAGCTTGATTTGATCTATTTCTTCCCTGCTTTGCTGAGCCTCCTGCTGAGTCCCCCTCAACTATAAATAATTCAGTTCCTTCTTGTTTTCCTATTTGGCAATCTGCCAATTTTCCAGGTAGCCCACTTAACTCTAAAGCTCCTTTTCTTCTTACATTCTCTCTAGCTTTTCTAGCAACATCTCTAGCAAGAGCCGCTTGCATTACTTTTGCTAAAATAATTTTTGCTGTAGATGGATTTTGGTCAAACCATATTGATAGTTTTTCACTAACAATATTTTCTACAATCATTCTAACTTCTGATGAAACTAATTTATCTTTTGTTTGAGAAGAAAATTTTGGATCAGGTATCTTCGCAGATATTACACAGGTTAAACCCTCTTTAATATCATCACCTGAAATAGTTAATTTATTTTTCTTTAATAAATTATGTTCAGTTGCATATTTATTAATCACTCTAGTTAATGCACTTCTAAAACCTAATAAGTGAGTACCACCGTCTTTTTGATAAATATTATTTGTATAAGGATAAATATCCTCACCATATGTTGCATTCCATTTTAGGGAGCATTCAATTTCAATGTTTTCTTTTTTACCTTCGATATAAATTGGCTTTTTGAATAAGTCATTTCCAGTTTTATTTAAAAGTTTTTCTCTTTTTTCATCTAAAAAATCAACAAATTCTGAAACACCACCATCAAATTTAAATTCAATTATTTTTTCTTTTTTTTGATTTAAGTCATTAACTGTTATTTTTATTCCTTTATTTAAAAATGCTAATTCTCGCATTCTTTTAATAATTATACTTGGAGTAAATTTTATTGAAGAAAAAATTTCTTTTGATGGCAAAAAGGTTATTTGTGTACCTGTTTCTTTTGAATTGCCTATAGCTTTAAGTGGAGCTTTTGAGTCTCCATCTTTAAACTCCATAAAATATTTCTTTCCATCTCGGTCAATTTCTAATTTTAATTTTTCAGATAGTGCGTTTACTACTGAAACTCCAACACCATGCAAGCCACCTGATACTTTGTAAGAGTCGTGATCAAATTTTCCTCCCGCATGAAGTTGTGTCATAATAACTTCTGCAGCAGACATTTTCTCACCCTTATGCATATCAACAGGAATGCCCCTGCCATCATCTCTAACTGTAATAGTTCCATCTGAATTAATTTTAACATCTATATTTTTACAATGTCCTGCCAAAGCTTCATCTATGGAGTTATCTACAACTTCATAAACCATGTGATGTAAACCTGTACCATCATCGGTATCACCAATGTACATTCCTGGTCTTTTTCTAACTGCCTCAAGGCCTTTTAATACCTTGATTGAGTCTGCTTGATATGTAGTGTTATTTTTCATTTTTTAATAAAGGAGATGCCTTACTTATAACATTTTTTTTAAAAAAGAAGGGAATTTATTTTACAAATATAAATTATAATATTGAATTAACATCTAATTAATGGCGGAGAGAGTGGGATTCGAACCCACGGTACCTTTGACAGTACACACACTTTCCAAGCGTGCGCCTTAAACCACTCAACCATCTCTCCTTAGTGATTAATGTTTATTTAATAAGTATTTATAATAATAATTAAAATTATGCCTTAAGTTTCTTAAATTAAATTTTACAAATTCTTTAAATAATATCTTTAAAAACTGAATCCATTGTTGTTTTCTTCCTAGCATTCCTTGACTATTTTTATTCGAATAAGTGTGTTCATAGGTTACATGTTTCACATTGAAAAATTTTGCGATGAAAGCTTGTGAATTGCTTAGTTTTCCATCTAAATCTCTTCTGAGAGTAAATAGAGCTTTTTGTTTCGTTTTTCTAAACACATAATTCGATATACCTATAAGCTCATATTCTGAAAATAAAGATCCATTATAAGTTTTGTGAATATTAAATATATTTTTTAGGATTATTTTGGATAACTGAATACTAATTATTTCTTTAGTCTCAAAAATATCAAAATCTACGATTTTATTAATAAAGAAATTATATTCAGATACAGATAAACTAGTAAATTGAATTAATGATGATATGAAATATTTTGGGTAATCACCTGTGATACTTTTGCTTGTAACATAATAAGGTTTATGAAATTCAAAAAGTGTCCCATATTTTATTGAATATTCATTTTTAAAAAAATTAATTTTTTTTAGAATAACAGTATCAGCATCCCAAATAATTATATTTTCTTTTTTTTTTTTAATAAAATTTAATACATAACTAAGTTTTAGTATCTGTTGATAATACCAATTTAATCTTTTTCTAAACAGATTTTGATAATTAATATTGTTACTTAATTCTTCGAAAATATCATTAAATTTTTCAAATGAAATTATTTTTTCTTCATCAATTATATTGAATTCTTTAAAGTGTAATTTTTCTTCAAATTCTAAAATTTCTTTTTTGGGACAAATTATAGTAATTTCAAATAAAGTATAAAATTTTTTGAAAGATTTATAATTTTCTAATATTATTGGTATATCTCTAGCAAGAGAAATCTGACAAATATTAATTTTTTTTAAATACATAGTTTTGCTTTTATAATTTACTTCCCTTCATAAAATCTCCAAGGCCAAGTAGTAAATCTAGTGTGCTTTCTAAACCAAAAAGATAAATATCTTTCTGCTAAAAATGCGTACAATCTTTGGGTGTCATAGCCTTGCAGATTCTTAAATCCAAAAACTTTTTCACACCTCATTAACCAGGGGAATAAATTGTTGAACCAATTATTAATTACATATGGTTTGGCGATGAACATAATGTGTGGGTGAAAGTTATTTGATGTGTCTATATATTCTAAAAATTCGTCTCTATCTTCATCTGGTAATAAATTTGCTGCTTTGGAAATGTTACCATAACCGTGATGCATATCGAAATGTAATTTTATTGATTGTTTGTCTTTATTAAAAAAAATTGATGGATTTTGAATTAAATTTTTAAATCCTCTTTTTATCATTTTCATTTTTTTTACACCCATAACACTTATTGGTTCACATATTATTGAGTCATACTTTTCATATTCATCTGGAATATAGTTTAAAAAATGGTCATTATAATTAAATTCATTAATTTTTTTATTTATAGATTCTCTTTTAATCCAAAAACGTCTCTTTTGACAAAAACCAACCCAGTCTGAATTATTTAGATTAAGTTGATTTTTCCAATACCAGTACTGGAAAGTTAATTCTGAATAATACTGCTCTTTAAAAAATATATTATCCCGTAAGTTACATGCAATATAATTATTTGGAAGTAAACCTTTTCCAACCCAACCTACTCTATACTGAGTATTATTAATAAATTTTATTTCTTTGTTTGTTACACAATACATTATTAAATTTTTCATATATAATTTTAGTATAATATATTATTTAAATAAAAAAATGAAAAATCACATTTACGATTGCACAACATTCTATAATGCTAATTTATTATTTGAAATGCGGTTTCATACTCTTAAAAATGTTGTTGATTATTTTGTGGTATGTGAGGCAAACAAAGATCATACCGGAAATTATAAAAGCTATAATTTTAACCCTAAAATTTCTGAGCAAGAGAGAAAAAAAATCATCTATATTCAGGTAGATAATCTTCCATCAATAAAGATAAAGGGTAAAAAAGACTATAAGTTACTAAGCATTCAAATGGAGAATTTGTTCAGGGGTATAGAGCAAGCAAATAATGATGATTTAATTATTTTTTCTGATGAAGATGAAATACCAAACCCTGAAGCAATTAGCTCTTTCAATGAAAAGAAGTACAAGTTTGGAATACTTTTGCAAAATATGTACTATTATAAATTGAATATTATGGGTGTTGATGAAGGTAATGGAAATTGGCCTGGGTCAAGAATTTGCTTAAAAAAAAATCTCAAATCTTTTTTTAAATTCAGATTATTAAAAATTAAAAATACTAAATATCCATTTTGGAGAATTGATAAAGAAAAAAACATTGAATTAATTAAAAATGGAGGTTGGCATTTTACATATCTTATGAGTCCAAAAGCAATTATCAAAAAAATTGAAAGCATGGCACACACAGAATTTAATAAAGAAGAGTTTAAAAAAGAAAATACAATAGAAAACAATATTAAAAATTTAAAAGATCCCTTTAAAAGAAATTTAAGATTAGCCAGAGTGGAAATTGATAATTCTTTCCCTAAATATTTAAGAGATAATATGGATATTTATAATGATTGGATTTTAAAATGATACCTATAACTAAGCCTTCTTTAGATAAAAATGACTTAAGATATGTTAAAAATGTTTTATCATCAAAAATTCTTACTGATGGATTCTATCAAAAAAAATCAGAAGACACCATAAAAGCTTATATTAAATCAAAATTTGTTGCTGTAACACATAGTTGCACAGGTGCTCTTGAAATTTCTAGTATTTTAATAAATTTAAAACAAGGCGATGAAGTAATATTGCCATCCTATGGTTTTGTCTCAATTGCAAATGCCATTGTTTTAAGAGGGGCTAAACCAGTTTTTGCTGAGATTAACCCTGAAGATTTAAATATTTCTTATGAAGATATTATAAAAAAAACTACAAAAAAAACAAAAGCTATATATATAATTCACTATGCAGGAAATTCTTGTGAAATAGAAAAAATATCACATTATGCTAAATCCAAAAAAATTTTTTTAATTGAAGATACTGCTCATGCTTTCCTAGGAAAGTATAAAAATAAATTTCTAGGAACTTTTGGTGATATTGGTGTTTTTAGTTTTCATGAAACAAAGAATATTATTGGAGGACAGGCTGGATGCATTTCTATTAATAATTCTAAATTAATAAGTAGAGCAAATTATATTTTAGATAAAGGCACCAATAGAAGAAATTTTATTAAAAATTATAAAAAAAAAATAATATTTTCTAAAAATAATCGAAAGTTTTATAGCTGGGTTGATTTAGGCTCAGAATATAGAGCTCCAGAATTAAGTAGTGCGCTACTATACTCCCAATTACTTAAAGTTAAAAATATACAAATCAAAAGAAAAAAGCATTGGACTATATTCAAAAAATTAATTGATAAATTAGATACCAAAAAGTTTTATTTAATTAAACCAAACAAAAATTCAACAAGTGCCTATCACATCCTAGCTCTAATATTCAAGACGACTAAACTTGCTAATAGTTTTAAAGAAGTTTTTAAATACAACAAAATTGCAGCAACATTTCACTATGTTCCTCTTCATACATCTAAAATGGGGAAAAAATTTTGCAAGTATAAACTTCCTTTAACAGAGAATATTTATAATAGAGTTGTTAGATTGCCTCTATATTCTGAACTAACAAAAGTAGAAATAAAAAAGATATCTTCATTATTAAAAAAATTTACTCTTGTGAAGTAGTGTCTACTAACTAAAAATATAATAATTCATATAATTTTTTACTGTAGTCACCTTTAAATTAAAACTCATCATTGAAAGTTTTTTAGACTTCTCATGATCTAATATTTTAAAATTTTTTGTATTCATTTTTTCCCATTTATTTTTTATATAAAAAGGTTCAATTTTTTTTTCACACAATAACATTGAATGTAGTTTTAATTTTTTGGTAATCTTAGCTGTCTGATTTGTTAGTTTATATGCTATTTTACACTTTCTATGCTTTTCTGACACTATAAGTGTGTCATAGTATAAATAATTTAATTTATTTTTTTTTATTAAAAAATTTCTATTCCTTAATAAAACATAACCAACTAATTTTTTTTTTATATAAGCTAAGTTGTGAATATCATTATCTTGTATATATTTATTAAACCACTTTAGTTGAGAAATAACTCCATACTTCCAATGGGTATTTTTCAATTTACATATGCTTAGTATGACATCTTTTTTTAATTTTTTTGTTAAAATAGATTTGAGTATTAAATCCTTCATATCATTTAGTTTTATACAATAACCATATTTTTAAATGTAAAAATTTATTTAAACTTTAATTTTCTAATTATCAATAAATATCTTAATTCAAATATAAATAATCTTATATCTAATATTTTATTTTTCTTTATTTATTTTTAGCACTCCAATAAATGCTTCTTGAGGGATCTCTACCTTACCAAACTGTTTACCTCTGGCTTTCCCTTTTTTTTGTTTGTCTAGTAGTTTCCTTTTTCTATCTCTTGCTCCACCACCATGGATCTTAGTTAAAACATCCTTTTTAAAACCTTTAATAGTCTCTCTTGCTATAATCTTGCCTCCAATTGCGGCCTGTACTGGTATCATAAAATTATGTCTTGGAATAAGATCTCTTAATTTCTCACAAACTTCTCTCCCAACAGTTTGCGCGAAATCTTTATGAACCATCATTGACAACGCATCAACAGGTTCAGCATTCACTAAAATACCAAGTTTTACTAAGTCACCTTCTCTATGACCTATAATTTCATAATCAAAACTAGCATATCCACTTGTCATTGATTTTAATCTATCATTAAAATCAAAAACAACTTCATTTAGTGGAATTTCATAATTTAATACCGCTCTATTTCCAGAATAACTTAGATTAGTTTGTAAGCCCCTTTTATCTTGGCAGACCTTTATAATTACACCCAAATATTGATCTGGGGTAATGATTGTTGCCTTAATCCATGGCTCTTCTATATATTTAATTAATGTAGGCTCAGGTAAGCTTGATGGGTTTTGTAATTCAATTACCTCACCTTTATTCATATAAACTTTATAAACAACTCCTGGAGTTGTTGTTAATAAATTTATATCAAATTCTCTCTCTAATCTTTCCGTGATAATTTCCAAATGTAGTAAGCCTAAAAATCCACATCTAAAACCTAACCCCAATGCTGAAGAAGATTCTGCCTCATATGAGAAGCTTGCATCATTTAATTGTAATTTACCTAAGCCATCTTTTAATTTTTGATATTCGGAACTATCTACAGGGAATAATCCACAAAATACAACCGGTTTACTTGGTTTAAATCCTGGAAGTGCTTCTTGGAGTGGTTTACTTGCGTCACAAATAGTATCTCCAACTTTTGTTTCTGATAAAATTTTTATCCCTGTTGTTATAAAACCAATTTCTCCAGCATTTAATTCATTAACGTCTGTTGCTTTTGGAGTAAATACGCCTACTTTTTCAATCATATATTCCTGGTTAGTAGACATCATTTTTATCTTCATATTTTTGGAAATTTTTCCATCAATAACTCTCACTAAAATAACCACTCCTAAGTAAGTGTCATACCAGCTATCGACTAATAGACATTTTAAATCAGCAGAAATTTCTCCTTCTGGAGCTGGTAGCGATACAATTATTTGCTCTAAAATATCCTCTATACCCTCTCCTGTTTTACCAGAACAAGGTATGGCATTTTCGGTATCAATGCCAATGACATCTTCTATTTGTGTTTTTGTTTTTTCCAAATCTGATGCTGGTAAATCAACCTTATTTAATACAGGAACTATTTCATGTTTGGTATCTAACGCTTGATAAACATTTGCTAATGTTTGTGCTTCTACTCCTTGAGTACTGTCAACGATCAAGATAGATCCTTCACATGCATACAAAGATCTACTAACTTCATAGCTAAAATCTACATGTCCTGGGGTGTCAATAATATTTAAAATATATTCTTTACCATCCTTTGATTTATAATTAAGTTTAACAGTCTGAGCTTTAATGGTTATGCCTCTTTCTCGTTCAATATCCATCGAATCTAGAACTTGTGCCTTCATCTCTCTTTCTGTGAGACCACCACATTTATGAATTATTCGATCTGCAATAGTTGATTTACCATGATCTATATGCGCAATAATTGCAAAGTTTCTGATGTGATCAATTTTTGTCATAATTATGATCTAATTTTTGCACCAGTTTTTGCTTCTACATTTGAAATAATAAGTTGATTGATGTTATTTAAATCTTCTTCATTTAATGTTTTCTCTTCAGACTGAATGGTTATGTTTAGTGCAATTGATTTTTTGCCCTCTGGAATATTTTGCCCCTCATAAACATCAAACACTTTTACAGATTTTATTAATTTCTTGTCTATATTAGAGATAATTTCAATTAATTTTTGAACTTTAAAATCTTTATCCAAGATAAAAGCAAAATCTCTTTCAGATTTTTGAAAGTCTGAATATTTATATCGTGTTTTTTGATCTTTTAATGATTTTTTTGCTTGTTTTATATTGTCTAAAAATATTTCAAATCCTACTAGCGAATCAACTTTAATATCTAATTTTTTCAATATATTTGGATGAATATCACCAAAAAAAGCTACAACTTTTTCCTTACCTTTATTTAGAAATATTCTACCAGATTTTCCAGGATGATAATAAGTTGGTGTTTGATCATCAATATAAAATTTGTCTTTATTATATCCTGCTTCAACTAAGCTTTGAATGACATCTCTTTTAATATCAAAAATATCAACTAACCTTTCCTGTTCTACCCAATTATTTCTAGCAAACTTTCCTGATTTTAATGCACCTATTACCGTCTGTTGCTCTCCTGGTTGAGATCCTGAAAAAGTTGGACCTATTTCAAATATTGATAAATCTTTAAATCCCCTTCCTATGTTTTTATTTAGATGAATTATTAAATTAGAAAACATTGAACTTCTCAACACATTTAAATCTGAGCTTATAGGATTAACTATTTTAATTTCTTTATTATTTTCAATAAACAGTTGATTAATTTTACTGTCTGTAAATGACCATGTTATTGCCTCTAGATAACCTTTGGATGCAATAGCTCGCTGCAAAAAATGAAACAATTTTTGTGTTTGGTTTAACGTATTCTTTTTTCTAACTTTCTCAGGTTCAATCGTCTTAATTTGATCATAACCTTTTATTCTTACTAGTTCTTCAACTATATCTACTTCTTGTAGGATATCAGGTCGCCAAGATGGAACAGTTAATAATAATAATTTTTTTTGCTTTTTTATTTTAAATCCCAAGTTAGTCAATATTTTAATCATTTCTTTTTGATTAATATCAAAACCTGTTATTTTTTTAAATAATTCTGTATCAAATTTTATTAAATTATTTTTGATATTTTCTGTTTTCTGAATATCAAATTTACTAATTTCTCCTCCACAAGTTTTTTTAATTAACTCCGCAGCTCTTTGAAGTCCTTGTTCTATTGATAATGGATCTATTCCTCTTTCAAATCTAAACTTTGCATCTGTGTCTATATTTAAAATTTTAGAAGTTTTTCTAATCGATCTTGGGTTAAAATAGGCAGACTCAATTAATATGTTTTTTGTATCTAGTTCAGTTCCAGTTCTTATTCCACCTATAATACCACCTAAGCCTAGCACACCAGTGGCATCTGTTATAACGCACATATCATTTTCTAGGTTATAGTCTTTTCCATCTAGTGCTTTAAATTTTTCGCCTTTTTTAGAGTTTCTTATTATTATTCCTTTATCTATCTTATCAGCATCATAAGCATGAAGTGGCCTGTTTAAATCAAACATTATATAGTTGGTAATATCAACTATTGCAGAGATAGGCTTTTGCCCTAACGAAATTATTTTTTTCTTCAGCCAATCTGGGCTTTCAGAGTTCTTTACTCCAGTAATTAAACAACTTCCAAAAATTGTACATCCCTTTTTTTCTTCTTTATTTAATTTTATACTTACTTTTTGTTTATTTTTTTGAATTAATTTTTCTTTTCTTATATTTTTAAGTTTACCTGATCCTGCTGCAACTAAATCCCTTGCTATACCCCTTATTCCTAAACAGTCTGCTCTGTTTGGTGTAATTGATATATCAATTACATTTAAACTATTTTTAGGAAAGTAGCTGATACCTACTTTTTTATTATATCTTTCTGCTGAAAGTTCAGTAATTCCATCACTTTCATTAGATAAATTTAATTCTGACTCTGAACAAAGCATTCCATATGAAATAACACCTCTTATTTTGCTAACCACCAATTTCATTTGGTTTTTTGGTACTACTGCTCCAGGTGGTGCATAGATTGTTAACAATCCTTCTTTTGCATTTAGTGCACCACATACAACTTTAATAGGATTACCCAAACCAATATCTACATCGCAAACCTTAAGTCTATCTGCATCAGGATGCTTTTCCACTTTTAGAATTTTTGCAACTATGAAATCATCTAATTCACCAGATTGACTGTCAACACTTTCTACCTCCAAACCAATATCTGTAAGTTTTTCAACAATTTGCTTTTCATTGAGTTTGGTTTCTAAATGTTCCTTTAGCCAATTTGTGGTAATCTTCATCTGCTTAAGCCTCTATAGTTTGTGGGTACATCTATTGGATCAAAACCAAAGTGATTTAACCATCTATAATCACAATCAAAAAATGCTCTTAAGTCATTTATGCCATATTTGAGCATTGCCAATCTATCTATTCCTATACCAAATGCATATCCTTGAAATTCATCTGGGTTCACTTTTACATTCTTTAAAACATTTGGATGAACCATTCCACAACCTAAAACTTCAAGCCACTTATCTCCTTCACCAATTACTATTTTTCCATCTTTAATTTCATATCCAATATCAACTTCAGCTGATGGCTCAGTAAATGGAAAATGACTTGGTCTAAATCTCATTTTAATTTTATCCACTTCAAAAAACTCTTTAATAAAATAATTTAAACAACCCTTTAAGTGACCCATATTTATATCTTTATCAATATGTAATCCTTCAACTTGGTGAAACATAGGTGTGTGTGTTTGATCACTGTCTGATCTATATGTTCTGCCAGGTGCAATTATTTTAAAAGGTGGTTTGTTATTAAGCATAGTTCTGATTTGAACCGGAGAAGTATGTGTTCTTAGCAATAATTCTTTTTTTTCATCAAGATAAAAAGTGTCATGCATATCTCGAGCTGGATGATTATCAGGCGTGTTTAATGCTGTAAAATTATTATATTCATTTTCGACATCAGGACCTTCTTCCACACTAAATCCAATTTCTGAAAAAATTGAAGAAATTTCATCTATAACTTGAGATACAGGGTGAATTTTACCTTTCGTAAAAGGTCTTTCAGGTAAAGTTACATCTATTTTTTCTTTTTCTAATTTTTGATTAATTTCTTTCTTTTCAATATCGTTAATCTTTACAGTAATTAAATTTTGAAGCTCGTCTTTTAAAGAATTTAAATCAGATGCAAATTTCTTTCTCTCTTCTTCTGCTACTTTTCCTAGCTGTTTAAATTGAGAACTAATTAATCCACTCTTACCAAATAGATCTGTTTTGACTTGATTAACTTGCTCTAAATCTAAATTTTCTTTTAATTTTAAAAGAAATTCATCTTTTATTTTTTTAATATCAGACATGTTGAGAGATTATTTCTTCACCGAAGAAAAACAATAGTGAAGATTAATTTAGTGCTGTTTGAGCTTTTTGAACGATCGTTTTAAAGGCTTCTGGGCTATCGTATGCTATTTCAGCTAATATTTTTCTGTCTAGCTTAATCCCACACTTTGTTAAACCATTAATAAATTTTGAATAAGTTAATCCTTCAGATCTAACACCAGCATTGATTCTTTGAATCCATAAAGATTTAAATTCCCTTTTTTTAGTTCTTCGATCTCTGTAAGCATATTGCATAGCTTTTTCCATAGCCTGCTTTGCAACTCTTATCGTATTTTTTCTTCTGCCCCATTGACCTTTGACAGCTTTTAAGACTTTTTTATGTTTTGCGTGACTTGTTACACCTCTTTTAACTCTTGCCATTTTATCCTCTTAAACTGTAAGGCATATATGATTTAACTATTTTGCCATCTTGTTTTGACATAGCAGTCGTGCCTCTTAATTTTCTGATTTGTGAATTTGTTCTTTTAATCATACCATGTCTTTTTCCAGCCTGAGCCATCATAACCTTACCTGTGGCAGAGATTTTAAATCTTTTTTTTGCTGAACTTTTAGTTTTTAATTTAGGCATAATTCTGCGGACTTATACAAATATTGGAATGGATTTACAACCTCTATTAAGCCTTATAAAGGTTGAATAACCATAATCATTTGCTTTCCATCAAACTTTGGGTGTAATTCAACTTTACCAATATCTTGCATATCGACTTTTATTTTATCCATCAATTCCCTTCCTAAATGAGAATGTTGTAGCTCCCTACCTTTAAATCTTATGGTGAATTTTACTTTATCACCCTTTCCAATGAACTTTTTAGCATTTTTAACTTTAAAATCATAATCATGAGTTTCTGTAACTGGTCTCATTTTAATTTCTTTTAATAAAACTATTTTTTGTTTCTTCTTTGCAACATTGGCCTTTTTTTGAGCATCATATTTAAATTTACCCATATCAATAATCTTACATACGGGTGGTTTTGCATTAGGAGCAATTTCAATTAAATCTAAACCCTGCTCTTTAGCCATTGATATAGCTTCGTTAGTATTTAATATTCCTATATTGTCACCGTCACTTCCAATAACCTGAACCTCTGGTGCAGTGATTCTATTGTTAGACTTTGGGCCTTTGTCTTTAGTTCTTCTTTGAAAATAATTTTGTTTAAAATCTGCCACTTAGTTTGAGGGTGCTTTGTTTAAAGCTGAGAATTTTTTTAAAAATAAGTTCAATTCCATATTTTCTTGCTTGTTAGTATCTAATCTTCTAATCGTTACTGAGTTACTGTCAACTTCTTTTTTACCACAAATCAGTAAAAGTGGTATTTTAGATAAAGAATGTTCTCTAATTTTATAATTCAAATTATGATTTTTTAAATCTACTTCAGAACTCATCCCTGCATTTTTAATTTTTTCATTAACCTCTTTTGCGTATGCATCAAACTCTTCTGAAATAGGGATTACAACTACTTGTAAAGGTGCTATCCAAAACGGAAATTTTCCTGCATAGTTTTCTATAAGTATTCCTATAAATCTTTCTAGTGAGCCAAACAATGCTCTATGAAGCATCACTGGAATTTTTTTAGTGCCGTCATTATCAACAAAAGACGCATCTAATCTACCAGGCAAATTTAGATCTACTTGTAAAGTTCCACATTGCCAGTCTCTACCGATAGCATCTCTTAAAACAAATTCAATTTTTGGACCATAGAATGCACCTTCCCCTTTGTTGATTGTGTATTCAAGTTTAGACGCCTTAACAGAATCTAATAGTGCTTTTTCTGCTTTATCCCAAACATTATCATCGCCTACTCTTAAATCTGGTCTATCTGAATATTTTAATATTACATTTTCAAACCCAAGATCTTTGTAAATATCTAAGATTAAATTTGTAACAATTAAACACTCTTCTGTAATTTGATCCTCCGTACAAAAAATATGAGCATCATCTTGCGTAAAGGCTCTAACTCTTAGCAATCCATGTAGCGCTCCTGAAGGCTCATATCTATGCACTTTACCAAATTCAGAAATTCTTAATGGAAGGTCTCGATAACTTTTTAAACCTTGATTAAATACTTGAACATGGCCTGGACAATTCATTGGTTTAATTGCAAATACTTTTTCATCAGGTGTTTGAGAGGTATACATGTGCTCACCATATTTTTCCCAGTGACCTGACTTTTCCCATAAAGCTCTATCTAAAATTTCAGGAGTATTTACCTCTTTATAACTTGCTTTCTCTTGCCTACCTCTCATATAAGCAACTAATTTTTGAAATAGTTTCCAGCCTTTTTCATGCCAAAAAACTGCTCCGGGGCTTTCTTCCCTAAAATGAAATAAATCCATTTCTTTTCCTAGTTTTCTATGATCTCTTTTTTCAGCCTCTTCTATTCTCTTTAAGTATTCATCTAAATCTTTTTGAGATGCCCAACTTGTTCCATAAATTCTCTGTAACATTTCGTTCTTAGAGTCACCCCTCCAATAAGCTCCTGATACTTTAGTTAGTTTAAAATATTTACCAATTTTTCCTGTTGAAGAAAGATGTGGTCCTTTACATAAATCATGCCAGTCACCATGAAAATAAATAGAAACATCTTCATCCTTAGGAATACTTTCAATAATTTCTGCCTTATAAATCTCTCCTTTGTCCTTGAAATGAGATATTGCTTTATCTCGACTCCAAACTTCTCTTGTGGTTGGAACATCTCTATCTACAATTTCTTTCATCTTGTTTTCAATCTTATTTAAATCCTCTTCTGTAAAAGGCTCTTTTCTTGAAAAGTCATAGTAAAATCCATTTTCAATAATTGGACCAATAGTTACCTGAGTACCTGGAAAAAGCTCTTGAACTGCCATTGCAGTTATGTGCGCAGTGTCATGACGAATAGTTTCTAGGCCCTCTTTGTCCTTAGAGGTAAAAATTTTAATAAAACAATCCTTCTCTATAATGTGACTTAGATCTTTAAGTTCGTCATTAATACTAATCACTGTTGCCTGTTTTGATAAAGATTTACTGATCTTTTCTGCAACCTCTAACCCTGTTACTTTATTTTGGAACTCAATGCTGTTTCCGTCTGGTAATGTAATTATTGGCATTTAATATAATAATTTTTTGTACTCTGAATATGTAGAAAAACACATTTTTTCAACATTAAATTTTTTTATTACATTTTTTCTACCTTCAATACCAATAGATTTCAATGTAGATTCATCAAAATTTAAAACTTCTACTATTTTTTTACTTAAAGACTCTGCATTTCCTGACTCAAATAAAAATCCTGTTTTATTATTAATTATTGTTTCGTTGGATCCTCCAATATTACTTGCTATTATTACTTTTTGCATCGATTGAGCCTCAACAGAAACTCTACCAAAGGCTTCTGGCTCTGTTGAAGCTGAAACAACTAAATCTGAAATTTTATAAGCTAAGGGCATATTTTTAGAATGCTCTATAAACTTTAACTGTCCTGTTAATCTGTGTTGTTCAGCTAATCTTTTTATTTTTTTGGAATAAATATCCCTGCCTTGGTCACTACCCAAAATTACCGCATAAAAAGATTGGTAACCTAATTCTTTATTTACAAGATTTATGGCTTCAATAAAAACTTCCTGACCCTTCCATAAAGTTAGCCGTCCTGGCATTAAAATTATTTTTTTATTTATATTCAGGCCCCAATGCAAAAGTAGTTTATTTTCTTCCCTCTCTAATGTTGTTGATGAGTCAAAATAATCTACATTAATACCTCTAAAAATTACTAAAAACTTTTTTTTTATATTTAAATATTTAGAATAATTAAGATTAATATGCGAAAAAATAAAATTTGATCCTGCAATTACTAAATTTGATCTAACCATTACTGAGTTATAAAACTTTTTTATGGAATTTTTAAAATTATAGGTTCCATGAAATGTTGTAACAAATTTCTTTCTTGTAATTTTTGTTGCTAATAAACAAGACCAAGCTGGTGCACGACTCCTCGCATGAACGATGGAAATATTATAAAATAGAATAATAAAAATTAAAGCAATTGCATTACAAAATATCAAAATTGGATTCTTACTATGAACTGGAAGTTTAATTAGTTTTACTTTTTTCTTATCAATAAACTTTAATAATTCTCCTCCACTAGTAACTATATATGAAACACAATTATTTTCTGCTAAGTAATGAGCAAGATCATAACAACCTGTTTCTGCACCACCATAACCTAGTCTTGGAATTACTTGTAAAACTTTTAATTTTGAAGACATGTTGATAAAAGTATATATTAAGAATTAAATCTAATAAACTCATATGAATAAATTTAAATACCTCAAAATCTCAAAAAATAAGAAAATCAGATATTTGAGCGATAATTATCATAACAACCTTTATATTGTTTTTCTTCATGGTTTCATGTCGAATATTGAGGGTGAAAAACCTAAGGCTATTTTTAAATATGCAAAAAAAAATAAGCTAGGTTTTCTTGCTCTTGAATACTCTGGCCACGGAAAATCGTCAGGAAAATTTACTAATGGAAATATCAGCAAATGGTCCAAAGATGTTGAGGTTTTAATTAAAAAGATAGTTAAAAAAAATAACTTTATTTTAGTGGGTTCAAGTATGGGTGCGTGGCTATCGCTTAATCAATTTAAAAGTTTTAAAAAACAAATAAAAGGTTTTCTAGGAATAGGTTCTGCGCCAGAATTTTTAGAATATTTGATATGGAAAAAATTCACAAAAAAAATGAAGAAGGAAATCATAAAAAAAGGAATTATTAACTTGAAGCATGGTCATTATGAGTACCCAATTACTCATCAGTTAATAAAAGATGGGAGAGAAAATAAAATTTTTAATAAAAAGATCAAATCACAAATAAATGTTACCGCAATTCACGGAAGTAAAGATGAGGTAGTGCCCCAAAGCTACTCCAAAAAAGTTCTAAAAATATTTAGTAAAGCTAAAAAAAAATTAGTAATTATTAAAAATGGTGATCATAGTCTTTCAAACAAACAAGGTCTCAAAAGAATAGGAATAGAATTACATAAAATTGTCTCTAATATAATTTAATCCCTCTATATAGCTTGGAAACATTAAATTATAATTAAAGTAATTTTTTACTTTTTTATTACTAACTTTTTTAGACTCATTATAAAAGTTCTTTAACATTTCACTTTTAATTGCGTGAACTTCAATTTTTTCAATTTTTTCAATTTTTAACATTTTGGCACCATATAAAATAATCTCTTTAGATGAAGAAGGTTTATCATCAGATAGATTATATATTTCTCCAGACTTAAATTTTGATAAAGATTTAAATAATATATTTGCAATATCATCTATATGAATTCTTGAAAAGTAATGATCTTTTTTGTTAATCAATTTTACATCACCTGATTTTAAACGAACTAAAATATTTTTTTCATTAGAATATATTCCTGACAACCTAAATATCTGAACTGGTAATTTGTTATTTTTTTCTAAAGAAGTCCATGAATTTTCTGCTTTTAGTCTTGCCACACCTTTGTTTGAAATTGGATTTGTTTTGCTATTTTCATTAACCCATTCACCCTTATGATCACCATAGACACTGGTAGCTGATAAATAAGTTACCCACTTTACTTTAGAGCTTTTTAAAAATTTAGAAAAATTTTTTATAACCAGATCTTCTTCATTTTTAGGGGGTATTGAAACCAAAATATGATCAGCTTCTTTTAATTTTACTACTAGGTTTTGATCAAACTTCTCACTATTAAATAAATAACTATTATAATTAATACCCTTAAAATTTTCTTTTGAGGATTCGCTTCTCGATGTTGTTGATAAGTTAATATTATATTTTTCAATACTGAGTTTCTTTATGAAGTTTTTTGCTACTTGGCCAAAACCAAAACAAAAAATATTTATCTCCTTCATTTTAACTTACTTCTTTTATAATAGATTTTAAGCTTATAGGATTTTTTAGTTTATCAATCATTTCTTTAGGACAAACTTGAACAAAATTAGAAATTTCTTTATCAAAATTTTCTATTATTTTTTTAGAAAAATCTGAATTTGTCTCCTCGCAGTGCTCTTGGACTAGATTTTTTAAATAAGTAATCCAATAATCTGTTTCTGGTATTTGCCATACTACAGTTTCTGGGTTTACTTTTTTGTCAAATTTCTTGTTTATGTCATAAATAAAGGCCATTCCACCTGTCATTCCAGCTCCAAAATTATCTCCTACATCTCCCAAAACTACAACCGTACCACCAGTCATATACTCACAAGCATTTGAGTCACAACCTTCGATAACTGAAATTGATCCTGAATTTCTCACTGCATATCTTTCTCCAGCTTGACCTGCTGCAAATAACTTTCCAGATGTTGCTCCGTATAAAACTGTATTTCCAATTATTGTATTTTCTTGTGAAATTAAATTACTTTCATCTGGAAGTTTAACTACCACAGTTGCACCTGATAAACCTTTACCAACATAGTCATTAGCATCACCTTTTAAAATGAGTTTTAAGCCCTTTATACCAAATGCTCCAAAAGACTGCCCTGCTGACCCTTTAAATTTTAAAGATAAAAAGTTATCTTCTAATTTTTTAGAACCATATTTTTCATAGAGATGATTAGAAATTCTTGTACCAACAGTTCTATGAGTATTCTTAATAACATACTCTTTTTCAATAATTTTTACTTTTCCAATTTGATCTTTGATTTCAGGTAGAATTTCTTGATCTAAAGTATCTGGAACAGAATTTATTTCTGGAACTTTACAGTATCTTGTGTTTTCTCCAGGGTCTGTTTGTACGAATAAAGGATTTAAATCTAGATCATCCAAATTTGGTGAAGCTTTGCTCACTTGTCTTAATAAATCAGTTCTACCAATTATCTCGTTCATAGATTTAAAACCTATTTCAGCTAGAATTTCTCTCACTTCTTCTGCAATAAATTTAAATAAATTAACTACTTTTTCTGGTGTACCAGAAAATTTTTCTCTTAATTTTTCATCTTGTGTGCAAACTCCAACTGGACACGTATTTGAATGACACTGTCTAACCATTATACATCCCATAGCTACTAAGGCAGTGGTCGCTACCCCATATTCCTCAGCACCCATCATGGCTGCAATAACAACGTCTCTTCCTGTTTTAATTCCCCCATCAGTTCTTAGAGTAACTTTATGTCTCAAATTATTTAAAGTTAAAACTTGATTAGCTTCGGTCAAGCCCATCTCCCAGGGTATCCCAACATATTTAACACTTGTTTGTGGTGTTGCTCCTGTTCCTCCATTATGTCCAGAAATCAGAATTATATCTGCTTTAGCTTTAGCCACACCAGCTGCAATTGTTCCTATGCCAGATGATGCTACTAATTTTACCCCTACTCTTGCTTTTGGATTTGCTTGCTTAAGATCATAAATTAATTGTGCCAAATCCTCGATGGAATAAATATCATGGTGAGGTGGTGGTGAGATTAGAGTTACACCTGGTGTTGAATGTCTTAACTTAGCAATTTCTTCTGTAACTTTAAACCCTGGTAACTGGCCACCTTCACCAGGTTTTGCTCCTTGTGCAATTTTAATCTCTATTTCGTTACAGTTATTAAGGTATTTGAGTGTTACTCCAAATCTTGCTGAGGCTATTTGTTTAACTCTAGAATTAGCACTATCTCCATTTTTCATCTTAGTAAATCTTTTTTCATCCTCACCACCTTCACCACTACAAGAGGCTCCTTTAATTCTATTCATTCCTATAGCTAAAGTTTCGTGTGCTTCTTTCGATAATGCACCATGAGACATACTTCCACTTCCAAATCTTGTTAAAATATTTT
>Ga0307995_1000815_pt1 | contig 20395 bp, 15 predicted proteins | sample EllFjometagen262_FD_203132 | JGI IMG/M metagenome (GOLD analysis project Ga0307995, IMG submission 203132) | Marine microbial communities from Ellis Fjord, Antarctic Ocean - #262 | ecosystem: Environmental > Aquatic > Marine > Unclassified | place: Southern Ocean | collected 2014-11-02
CAGTTATACCTCCATTTAACCCTGCATTTGTAGACAGAACAAACGTTACTTATAACAATTCAACGCAGGATGGAGGGAGGAATCGCCCTAATGTCCCACCGATTCATAATAATTTAAGTCAAGATGGTGGTAGGTATAGTAGTAATACTAGCCCTCTTTATAATAATTTAAGTCAAGATGGTGGTAGAAATCAGGCAACTTCCTCCGTAACACCCATGAGTCCTGCAGAAGAAGCTGTAGTTGATAATGATATTGAATTGGCTAGAATCCAACAAGCAATGAGCGGAGTGGATGTTAATCCAGAGTTTGTCCAAAGAGCTATGCAAAATGCTAATGCTAATGGCGACACTAGAGTAACACCTCAGACGCTTGCGGGAACTCCTTCTATCATGGACCGCATGAGTCAATGGGGCGACGATGTATGGGATAGTTTCTTTGATGATGAAATCGGTGATGCATCGGTAGCTCAGGCTAAACAAGAGATCAACCCTATAGCAGAAGGTGATATTGGTAATCAGGAATACAAAGGCCCTGCAGATGAAGGTCTAGGTACAGTCAGTATCTATGGGCCTCTGAAAGGCGCTAAGGTCGCAGGTTCCTTTATCAAGTCTGCGTTTACAGCAGGTAAGAATGCATATAAGAACAGACCTAAACCACAACCCATCGTAGAGAAGCATGTTAATCCAACTCCTTTGCTACCAGCACCTAAGCCTGTAGTAGTACCAAGGATAGGTAATAACATGCCATCCACTGTAGTAAAACAATCTATAAATACAGGTAAGAACGTTGTACCCCGTAACATGAATCGTTGGGGTGAACCTATGCAGAGGTATGCACCAAAGCCCAAGATTGGACCCGGTGTACCTACTATAGCAGCAGTTACTAATCAGCAAGAACCCCCTATGGGGCCTACTATTGACATTACATACAAACCTGATGATGTCGTACCTGTAGTACCCCCAGTAGATATGCCACAGAATGGTGGCCCAGACAGGGGTGGTTATCCAAATAAGACCAGACTACCTAATAACGCTAACGCAGCACCACAACGCCCGGGTTATAATGTTGTTAAATCTGGCGACGGTAGCCCTGTGAAGGCAGGAGGAGGCGGCTACATGTGGTCTAAGGATTATCAGCACCCTATCTGGTCACAAGAAGGTATATGGAAACAAGGAGGGAATGGCTAATGGCAACTCAAAATAATGCACCATTATCTGGTGGAACCACAAATTTATCTGGTGTGGGCACTTGGTTTAAAAAACACATACCCGGTTGGGACACGGAAGCCTATACTAATTATAAGGCTAATCTCCCTGCTGGCGAGTATGCTATTAATGAAAATGATTGGATTAATCAAACTGCCGACAAGAAGATAGCAGCAGGCCATGCAGAGCATGTCAAGCAAGGTGGTACACTAAGCCTTGAGGAGTTCAGTCAAGGTATTAATTTAAACCCTATTATATCTAATTGGAATGATAACGATGTCCTCGACCAACGCACTATAGAGGCAGCTAGGGTGGCAGCATCCGATAAATCCGAGGCTGCTGGCGGTGGTCGTATAAATAAGGGTGATTTCCAGAAAGAGGTAGATGCAGGTAGAACAGTAGTACCGGGGTACAAGGTTGATGGCGATACTAGTAACTTCCTAGATGTCCAGAATAATGTAGCAGCAACCGTGGTACCAAATAGTCCAGAAGACACTGGTACAGGGCAAGCCGATAAGTTCGACCCTATAACAGGTGAAGCAACGGGTGGTGACAGTAAAAGTTTAACCCCTGATGATTCTGATAAGGATGCAGCTAAAGGTATATTTGCTAAAGCTTCTGCTTTATTCGGTGGTAGTTTCAGTGAAGCTGAATTAAAACGAATGACATTATACACCATTGGTGGTCTAATATCCGGTGGGTCGGCTGGGGGTTCTTTTAAGTGGGCGGGTATGAGGATACTTGAGGAACAACAAACTACAGCTAAAAATGCTGCTACTTTAGGTGCAAAGCAAGCTGGCTTATTTAATAAAGCACCTAAACAGGTTAGAGTTGAGAGTGGTAGTGAACCTGTCCAAGCAATCTTTATGAATGGCCAGTGGTATGATGCAGGTACTAAGAAGGTTCTAGAGGGCAAGATTGTTAATTGGGATGATAAGTATAGTATTAATGGCAATACTAAGGACTACAATGATCTCATAACATCTGCCATGACAGGTATTAAGGATGAGGATGGTAAGGATATAAAATTAGGTGCTACCAGCCATACTGTCGTCAACTCTTGGATGCGTCAGGTTCAAGAATGGAATTCCAAGGGTTACGGTGTCGATATAAACGATCCTGATACTCGTGGAGCATTCACTGTGGCCGTGGAGAGATCTTTGGCAGCTAATAAAAACTATGAGGAAGGTCGGACTGATATGAAAGTCCCTGCTCATTTCTTCGAAGCAACCTTGATTCAAGGATTAGCCCCGGGTGGTGATAAGAACTTTAAAGATATTGGAGGTAACTACCTGAGTAACGAAGGTAATAAGGCCATGGTTGACAGCATAGACAGTATTATTAATAAAGGTCTAGCTGAGGCTAAAAAGAGAGGTAAGGGTGGTACAGTTAACCTAAACTCTGTTATGACTGCTATAAAAGGTGGATGGGGTAAGTTAACTGACAAAGAAAAGGAACAGTATAGGGTAAAGGCAGGTGTAGGCCGCTCTGGGTTCTCTACCTTTATAGAAGAACAGGCTTCTTCGTTCAATAAATAAACGATAACCCCCTTAAAGGAGAGCGCTATTAAAAGCCTCTCCCTTTATTTTTAATATAATAGGTACGAGGATTTGAGATGAATTTCGATGATATAATTAAACCCATCCCTACAGCCACCTACGACGATGTCAAGGAAGGCAGTAGCTTTGAAGGTGCTTATATCGATGCCGACACAATCAAAGATATCTCTACAGGCCAAGGTTATCGATTAGATACTTTTGATGCACCTGAAGTGTGGAACATGTCAAACGGTGTACTTGTACCCGGTGAGGTAGGTGCATCAGAGTTGACAGCACAGACAGCTATATTAGCTAATCATTACGGCTTCAATAAGTTAATCACCAATGGTGAATCTTATGACCGAAAAGTTGCTGATCTACAAGATGAGGGTGGTAGGAGTTGGTCTGAGTTTGTTGTAGAAGAGAGGTTAGCAGGCGCTAATCAGTATACATCTAAGTCTACTATAGACAATCGTATGCTTAACTCCTTCGTAGACTCTCTGAATATTATTGACCAAGGCACTGACCCAGCAGCCAGAGCTAGATTAGCTGTTGCTAATGCAATAAAAGATGTGGAAGGATATGCCCCTGTATTTGGTAAAGAAGCTGGTAATGAAGCAGAGTTTGCCCAAGGCCAGAACATGTATTCCCGTGAGTCTACCAATAAAATTGGTGAGCTACTTGCCACTGAAACAGACCCAGAAGAATTACAGAAACTAAGAGAAGCTTATTTCTATAGCAAGTGGGGTAAGAACCCATTCACTAGTGTAGGTTCTAGGCGCAATGACCGTACTATAGACAACCAAGCTTACTTCCAGACTAGCACATCACTTACATTAGGTTTGGAAAATGCTGTACAAGCTTTCTATGGTGTTGGTGAACTTACAGGTGAATCCGCAGGGTGGGATTGGTTAAAGGATAAGAGTAGTGCAGGTATAGCCCGTAGTGAGACCGCAGTTGGCGAAGAAGCTAATGTACTAAGTAGTTATAACGATATAGAGGGTGTTGGTGATGCATTCTCATGGATTACTAACAACGTAACAATGTCCCTACCCCTTATGGGTGCTGTAGTAGCTGGTGGACTTATAGCCGCTCCTCTAGGGCTTACAGGTGTTGCAGGTATGATGGTGGCAGCTACACCTTCCGCTGTATTAAGTACAGGTTCTATATGGAACTCTATGCCTGACGGTGAGAAGAGTGCTGGATTAGCTGTGTTAGGTGGTTACGCTGTAGGTCTGTTAGACCGATTGGGTTTTGCAGGAGGCCTAGGTGGGTTAATAGGTAATTCTGCTAAATCAGCGGTGGAACGTGGTGCTCTAAAAGAAGTTCTTAGGGATATTAACAATAAACTATTCCAAGAACTAGTCACACCTACTACAATGGTTAATGGGGTATTAAGAACAGCCCTTACACCTGCACAAGCTGCGGCTAGGTTAACATCAGCATCTAAAGCACAGTTAGTTCAAATGGCTGATAACTTCGGCCAAGCTGCTAGTAAGAACCTACGTGATCTTAAGCTAGTCAAAGGGTCTATCAATCAGATAGTAACTTCGATGGGACGTGAGGCAGCTACTGAGACTGTTCAGACAGCTATTGAAGAAGTATCATCTGTATATGGCACTAGCGCTGAGTTAAATCCCGCAGCATTCAGAGAGGCTTTAATAACTTCTGCTGTAGTTGGTGGTGTATTCGGTGCTGGTTTTGATATGCCTAGTATTGCTAAACAGCATATTGATCGTAAAGATTTACTTCACAAGGTAGCTAATAGCACAACAACACTATCTGACATTGAAGAGTTTAGTCGTAGTGATCAGGAAGAAGCGTTAAGGAATGGCAAGACAGACAGGACTAATGACGATAATTTAGGTGAGTTCGGAAAGAATAAACACAGCGCAGCCCCGGGCCACTTCAAAGAAGAAGCTGCTAAAGGTAAGGCTAACGCCAAAGCTGAGAGCACAGTAGGCCGTATGGCCCGTACTCTTAAAAACACACCGGGAGCACCTTTTGTAGCCCATCTACTAAATATGGTAGATAAGATAGGGCTAAGGAATAAGGATGGCACCCGTAACAGAGGTGTAACCATGCTAGCTAGCGTTCTAGGTGGTGTGAATATAAACTCTGGATACCATCATCAAGAGTATATACATAAACTACGTGGTACCTTGGTGTCTAAATTACCCTCAGCAGATTCAGTAGCAGAGAAATTAGGTACTAATGTACGTACAGCAAACAAAATGATGCGTAATGCAGTCGATAACTATGTTGCTAAAGGTAAAGAGTATGATGGGCCTAAGGCTACTGAGATTAACGAGCTATTAGATTTGTACCGCCTAGGTCAATCTGAGATAACCAAAATATTAGCTGATGAGGGATTGGACCTTAGAGCTAATGGCCTTACTGATGGTGGTCTTGACATACTAACAGTACGTCCTTTAGACCAGAAAGCTATTCGAGATGACAGAGAAGGATTTAGAGAAATACTGTTAGATCTTGATGGTGGCTACGGTAAGATGACAGAGAGTACAGCCGACAGATATATCGATGAGATATTATCTAGTGATGGACAAGCAGCAGCTATGGACTTAAATGCCACATACCCTGCCTCCAGCGGTGTACTATCGCCTTATATGAGTAAAGATTTACTAACCGCATATAGATCTGAACTAGAAGGTGCAGCTAAACTTGCAGGTAATAATAAGTATCTAGGTAAGGACTTTGCTATTCTAGACAGTGCCTTGGCTACTATCAAAGCAGAAGGTGCTACTGATGCACAAGTGGCTGAACTAGCCGCAGATATTCAGGATTACTTAGAGATAGCTAATGGTGACTATGGTGCATGGAGTAGTCCTTGGGTGAAGAACGTACAAGACAATCTAATACTCGTGACATTCTTACGTGGTATGGGTTTCTCAGCTATAGCTTCTTTCCCTGAAGGTCCATTGACTATGTTAGGTGTGCCTGAACACATTGCATTTAATCATATTAAGGAACATGCCAAGTCCTCTGCTAGAAGTATACTAGACTACATGAACTTTCTTGCTAGTGCGATCCCAGGATCCCCCATCCCTAGGAAAGTAGGTAACAAAGTATCTATGGCACAACTAGATAGCTTGGGCTATCAAAGTGGCCACTCCTCTGCTGTTAAACAGATGGGTGTAGAGATATCTGGGTGGAAACAAAAGCTAGCAGAAATGTATGCTAAAGCTGTAGGTCTTAACAATATCACTGATGTTACCCGTGGTATGCGTGGTTCAATGGCAGCTGATGTTATGCGTCACTATGCTGACATCCTTGCGGTAGACCCTGAAAGTAAAAGTAATATGGCGAGGGAGGCTTACAAGGAGCTTAGAGGTTTAGGTGTTGATGTTAATTTCTTAGTAGGTTTGCATAAAGAGTTTATGGACAACCCTGATGTGAACATAACTATGGAAGATAACGTGAAGCTACAACAACAGGTAGAAATAGCTTCTATGCGTTTCATAGATCAAGGAATGGTTAACCCATTACCCGGTCAGGTACCTAAAGGTTATAAGCACCAGAAGTTGGCATTACTTAACCAGTTCCAAGGCTTTATAGCTAACTTCACATCTAAGATATTACCTCGTATAATGAGTAATATAAAGAATGGATCACCCGGTGTGACAGCTGGTGCTGTGAGTGTATCCTTGTCAATGATTGCAGCCGCCTTTCTAGGTACTATGTTGCGAGACATGATGAAGTACGGAGAACCCACGCCTTATCTAGATGATTATGATAAGTTTAGACGTGTATTATTTTCTAGTGGTCTACTGGGTACAGGTGAACGTATATGGTCTGCTATAGACCCTCTTTATGGTGCTGGTATCTTCCAACCCGGTAAGGATGCAACACTCTTCGGTACTATGGGCCACACATTTGAAGGTGTGGTAGGTGAAGCAGCTGCATGGGGTGTGGTAGAAGATATAGCTAGTGTTGGTTACAACAGTATACTTGGTGAAGGTGAGGATGCTGCTAAGAGCGCTCTAAAATTAACCCCTATGGTTGGTACGGTCAATCAGCTTAGGGATGGAATAATTAACAGTATATTTTAAGGAGTAATAACTTATGCCAGTGTTTACAGGCAAAGTAGGCGGACAAGCTAATTCTGGAATGTCATTACAAGAGCAAATGTTGGCATATCAAAGACAACAAGAGGCAGCGGGTGTCCAACAAACAGCAGCACCATTAGCAGGTGCAAGTGCAGACTTACCTGTACCCAATATTGGTATTGCAAACAATGCAACTGTTGGAGGGTTCGTAGAACAATCTGTAATCCCTGCAATGAACGATGCGGGTCTTGATTCCGCAGGGATAGCCAACCAACGTACTGAAGGTAGCTTCGAAAACTATGGCAGTAATAAGAGGTTTGCAGGTAATGACCCTGAAACTGGACTACCTGTTTTTGAGGATGTCAATAAAGATATGTATGGGCAAGCCGCCAAGCCTAACACATTACCTGATACCTATGGTATGCTTAATGATCCAGTTAAGATGTTCGGTGGTGATGAGAAAGCCAGTCTACCTATGACTGAGATCAGTAATGTAGGATCTATATGGGCCAATACAACTAAATGGTTCTATGATGCTGTAACAGAGAAACCTGATAGTGATTTCAGTGTAGCCTTAGGTAAATTAGCTGGTACTGATTCTCAAAGTCAAGCACAGATGATGGAAGCTATGGGTGTTATCGGTTCTCTAGCTGTTGCCTCCACAGTTAAAGCACAAGAGAGATACACAGTAGGTCGTGAAGAGATGGATGAATCCGAATCTTATGCACCTATTGCAACGGAAGAGGGTGCAGCGGTACAGGTAGGCCTCGCACCTGATGACTTTATGAAAGCTACAGGTGGATCTGTTGCTAAGATGTTACAGATGAGAGGCATTGATGTCAGCCATTTAACACCTAGAGATAGGGATGCCTTAGGTGCTAAGTTATTGGAGCAGCAGTTAGCTAATGGTAATCTAGTAGAAACCACTAAGAATGGCAAAGTTAAATTAACACCTACTGAAGCAGCTCTGATGAGTCCTTTAGGTGATATGGCCGATGATCTTATGGGTACCAACCTTAAGGCAGGTGTGAGTGCCATTCCACTTAACGCAGGTACACCTATCGGTGTGAACAAAAATACTGCACAATTAAGTGGTAATAATAATGTAACAGGTGGTGTAGTAGGTAACGTTGTTAATGAAAGAGCTAAGGATGCATTAGGTCACGTAGCTATAGGTATTGACGAGACTGCGTTGAAGCTTATTGCACTACAAATAGTAGATCTATTAGGTAAACGTGTTACTCCCATGAATATGGAAGGTGGGCCAGAAAGTAGAATAACTTACAATTCTAGTGAATTCGCCAAAGCCTATAAATTAGATGAGAAGAGTGCATTAGCTACTTATCGATTAAAATTATTTGATATGGCAGAGAACCCTACCCCAGCACAACAAGAAGCAGTACTCAAAGATGTTAACCAGATCAATGAACAGAGACTTACCACCCTTATCTCTCGATTGAATGAACAACTTAAATTAACATCAGATGGTTATGCTGGTACCTTGAACAAATTCTACAATTCCTATAGTACAGGTGGTATGAATGGACGTATGTTACCTAATACATTCAATGGCAACTATACAGGTGATAAGGAAGTAGCTCGTAACGTACACAAAGCTAAGATTAACCCAAGGTTATCCATTAATAAATCTAATTGGACTGACCACAATAAGAAGGTCAATGCAGCAGCATCAGGTTTAATAGCTGTTGAGGGTGATAACGTAGCATGGGAGAAAGCATTAGATTCTATGCCAGAATCTGTAGCTGCTGAAATATCTTTCCGTATTGTTATGATGGGTAAGTTGTTGAATAAGGACAAGGCCTTACATGCAAAGCTTCTGAAAGATAATAGTGGCAACTCACTAAAAGAAGGACAAGTACTACGTAACCTTACTATGGGTATGCTGTATAAAGCTTATGTGAACATGAACAGGCAAGAAGGTGATCCTCTTTATGTGATACGTAAATACGCAGATGAAGGTAAGCGTATAAAAGCTGAATTGGATGGTGCACCAGATATTGTGGGTACCTTGGCACCTCTATCCATAGAGAAGAATGCGACAGGCCGTCAAAAGACTAAGGCAGCAGTACAAGAATGGGGTAGTTATGTAGCACCTCGCATGGATGCCATTGCGGAATTTACAAATGACAGAGGCGAGATGAGATCAGATTTATCTCTACGCTTGAACGCCATGAAGTATATGGAAGCTTATAACGGTGATAGCTCCTCTAACTTTGAACTAGATTTTGAAGTAGAACTGGACTCGACCCAATCTGGCCCATTACTACAATCTGTAATGGCCCCAGCCGGTAATAAGTTTAATAATGTACAGGATCGTTTAGGTTTTGCTACAGGTACCACTGATGGTGACTTACGAGCATTGTCTAGGCAGGAATTCGAGAACGGCCACATCACTGAGCAGGCTTTCAAAGGAGACCCGGCTACTGAAGATCTATGGAAGAACTTCATGGCCAATGTGTTCAATGACCCAGAAGATGGTGGTATAGCTAAGGAACTTATTCTAAAGCAACCACAAATGCAGTACTTCTATGGTAAACCTGCGAATATGTTTATGGACCTAGCAGGTCAATTTGAAGCTAACTTTAGAGATAAGCTAAATGCAGCCATGCCTCATCGTAGTGTAGCTGATCGACGGGAGGATGTTAGAAAGCTAATACAGCAAATGCTTCAGGATGATGTGTTTGACGTAAGCTATGCACAGTCTATGAAGAGTATGGCTCTTATGCTTGCAGCTACTGGTGCTGATCTTCAGATACAAGGGCCTCATGGGCCTATTGATCTGACTATTGGTAGTATGCAACATATAATTGATATGGCTGATAATTTGACAGGTAAGTCAGATGTTCAAGCATTGAAGTTACAGATGATTGATATCTATAATGCTGCCACTGATAAGACTACTCAATATGCTGTTAAGGAGAGGTCTTTCAACCCCTCGACTGCAAAACCTATTGGCTATAACCCCAATATGCCTATTGGCGGTAAGAACCTAAGGACAGGCCCGGGTCAGAAGCTTCAGGATTCTATAGGTGTATTACTGGTCCACCATCTTGACGCGGCTCTCATGAACTTCACTATCTCTCATGTTAATAGGAATCAACCTAGACATAATCCTTACCCTGCTAAAATCATTTATGATGCTATCATCACTAATGCTAGCGGTTTCTTACGTTATAGTCATACTTATAATAACGTAGCAATACCTAGTATTCGGCAGTGGGATTTACAGAAGTCTATGGGTGATGCTGTCGCCAAGAGTAAGAAGAAGTTCACAGCTGAACGTCTAGCCAACAAAAATGGTACTGTACCCATCGGTGTCATTGAAGGTTCAGATGGACAAGCAAGTCCTGTTAGTTATCATTCAGCTGTTACTGGCTGGTTAGATGATGCTGTCAGATACATGAACCCCAAGAGGGAAGATGCTATATCTGATGCAGATTTCACCCAGAAACAGAAGGATGCTAGAAGGAACGCTAGTATTGTTAGCCATGCAGTTAAGTATGGTTACAAACCACCTGAGTTTTCTGAGGGGTATCTAGCTAATGGTGTAACAGAACCCGGTGAGGTGATGATACTTAATGCTGGCGTTAGAACTAGTATGAGAATGAGTATGTTAGCCTATGCTGATTTGTTAAATCAAATAGCATCAGCTGATAATGCAGCAGGTCGTGCCGCAAGTTGGCGCTCCGAGTCTGCAAGGAAGCGTGTAGGCCAGAGGCAACAACATGTTGCCCCTAAGATAATCGCTAACCTAACTATGTAATAGTAGGCAAATAAAAATCCCCAGTGTATCTATATTTCTATAGGTACACCGGGGATTTTTTTATTACTTAGCGTTTAATTGTTTCAGGGAGGCTGTTACTCGTTTATTAGCCTCAGCCCTATGTTCACTGGCAGTCTGTTTAGCCTTCTTATCAGGTACACCTTGAGCTACCAATTCCTTGTAAGTCTCTGCATATTGCGCATTAACTATAGCATTGTTTATAGCGGGGGTGTAAGCGACAGCAGGGTCTAGGTTATAGATCTTCGCCAACTCCATATCATCTACATCTCTACGGAATATGTTGTGGCTCCGGCCCTTATCAATCAATTGTTCTTCAAGCATTAGTACTCTCCATCCTCCAACTATTAAGTAAACCTTGGTCTGCAAGCAACAGTTGGATATGCTTCAGGGCTTTAATGGGGTTCTCATGTGTAGAAATATACACATCATTAATATCTCTACTATACATCAGCTCAGGGGGTAACCCTTCCTTTGTACAGTAGGTCTCATCATCTATGTTCGTGAACCCACGAAGGTACAGATGATTATAATTTTGCTTAATCATAACACCTCCTTTAACAGAAGAAGTAATCAGAGTCTAGGACTTCTGATACATCTAAGGTACCTTCTGTTGGTAGTTTAATACTGCCCATATCTGATTTAGATAGGACGTTATCTCTAATATGTTCGAACTGACCTCTAGGGCCATACATATCTACGAATACTTCTTTGATAAGACCGGATAGCTCTTCCACATCACATGCATGAGTAGCAAATGAGTCATGAACAGGTGCTATATGCCCATCAAACTTATCCATGACTAATGACATATGAGCAGCATCTTGTGAATGAATATAGTTAGGTGCTATACCCGATGCATACCCTTGCTTGTCAGGGATTGTGGTCTCTACAGCTAGAACATGCTTCAGTCTATTACGGCTACTAATGCCCTTTAATACTGAATCAATCTTCCATTCCTTCATAAGGTAAGACCTGTATTTCACAGGAAATCCTGATGGAGAAGTCCAATTCAATTCCCTGGCTCCATTACCCTTAGCAATGTAACTGGCTATCATATTGAACTGTTGGCTTAATCTATCTAGCTCTAGTATATCCTCGTTAGACTTTAATTTCTTACGTTGGATAACCTTCTTAGCAGCTATAAGTTTACTACGATCATGCTTAGATACAGCCTCACCAGTTAACTTGTGTAGATAACCTGTTTCACCCAATTCATAAGACGCGAGCTGTTGTAGGAAAGCTTTAACAGTATCTGCACTAGGGCATACCTTATTGATAGCTTGTATAACAGACCTACTAAGTAGAGTGCAATCAAACATATCAATATCGTATTTGCTAGTGAAACCCTCGGTATAACAATCTTCATACATGTTATCCGCTATGCGTGAGGTTCCGGCTGCATACTGTCGTACCATAGTGGCACGTTTAGTAATGCCCTTTCTAATGTGTTTCATAGGTATCTTACGGGGGGTAAACCAATCAGGGAGGTTATCCACTAATTCCTTAGCCACCTTAATATACAGGTCACATGGTACATCTGTCTTAGTAAGACCTACCATAGCACCAGTGATAGCATCCTTACTCATAGCAGCACTATGTTGGATACCATTACACATACCATCAATAGGTATGGGTAGATATGAGATAACTTCTTCACCTTCTTCACATGAGTTCCATGCCAACCACTCGCAGGCACATGCATAAAAGACTATAGGCTTCTCACAATTAATGAATTTACCGTTAAGAGCAGTCTCAAGAACCATATCATAATTGTTCTCTAACCACCTAACTCTATCATTAAGGTTCATCTTATCTACAGAGATAGATTCTAACCCTTCCGATTCTAACAGTGCTTTGTAGTTATACTCACACCAAGAAGGGATAGATTCTACTGCATACGATTCGTTGAAGCTATTAGCCGTGTGTATGGCTAACCATGTAACTCCCTTAGGGGTCAGGGGCTTTCCTTCTCCAAATTGTAGCAGGCCTCTAGCTAGATCACCTCCTTGATAATTAAGGAACTGCTCACGGATATAGTATCTCCCTCTATAGTCAGTATCCACTAACTGAAAGAAAGGTTTACCATATCCTTTAAGGGTGCTAGCCTTCTCTTTAATGATTTGGAACTCATAGTTCTTACTACGAGCCTTTAATACTTTCTTCTTCTTGTTCCAAAGATCTACCTCTACAGCATAGACTTCCTTAGTCTCTAGAGTTTCGTTCTTCTTCAAGTTATTGTAAGCCTTACGTACAGCCAACATAGAACCAGCCTCGGGTAAAGCTGTTTCCTCATGTAAGAAGTAATCAGTATTAGCTATCATAGCCTCATAGACGCTCTCATTGATAGCCCATTTCATCTTGTTAAGAGAATTGAGTGACCTAAGCCAAGGTGCATCAATATACTGAGGGAATTCCCGTTCATCCTGCATACCCCAACGTTTAATCGCTGGGTATCCTAGGGTGTTCAGCTCAGTTATGCTCTCTGGCTTATGTAGAACAGTGTTGGGTAACAATGCTCCAACTATAGCTATGGGTACATCACTGATAAAGCCCCAGAGAGGGCCTGGAGTGACCACATAGGGTGCTGTGATCGCTCTATCAGAGAATCCTTCTTCACGGAATGTAGTTATACAATCCTTAGCTTTAAATGCCTCAAGGAACAGGTCACCTAACCGGATGGCCTTATCCTTAGGTAGTGGTTCACCACCCATGTAAGCACTCAGGGATTCGCCTATTGCTACAGATACAGATGTTAACTTAGCCATACCAGCTATGTCACCGTTGGCATCACGAGAGAATTTTAACTGTATCTTCTCAGATGCTAGGTATACCATAGTAGGTAGTTTAAGCTTGTACTCGGGGTAGAAGGCTAACACTATACAACCAGTGTTACCTCTAGGGCTATTGATATTAGCCTTTTCTATACGTTCAATCAGATACTCAGCTATTTGTTCGATTAAATTCATCGCTATGCTGCTCCGTCAGAATGATTTTAGATGTTTGAACACGTCGGTGTTCTCTCCATACAATGCCTTCAGATTAGGCTTGCCTATTATAGCATTTAATACGTCCTCTTTGGGGATTTTACTCTCTTTTATGAGAACTACTATATCAGAATCTGACATCATATCAGCCTCATCATGCCTATTAAACGTAGTCAGTTTATGGCTCATCTCGTATAGTAGATTATCTAAAGGTGATAGCAGTAATCCTGCGTCCTCCACTACGTCACTCTCATAACGTAATGGTTCTCCATTATAGTCCATCATTAGAAATCCTCCTTTATTACATCGACACTAGTTAAACGGCCTGTATCTATATCATATGATGCAGACCCCGCACTACCTGTTACACCTGAGAAGCGGTTCTTAAGTACAGAGAAGTTTACTGTACTACGCTTGATCGGATCATCAGAGGTTAAGTCCCTAGAGAATCCAATGATATCGAAGGATACTTGTTTAACACTACCCGATCCTTTGATATCATCTAGTGAAGGCATCTTCCCTTCTTCGAATGACTTCCCTTGTAAACCTGTCTTACGTAGGTGGCTAATCAGACCTATCCATACATGATGCTTGTTACATATTCGTAACAGTTCATTCATCATCTTGTCAGTGGCCTCATTACCTGTCAGTTTCTCTACACCCTCACTTACTGCGATAGTTAAGTGGTCAAGGATAAGATACTTACACCCCATTAGGGCTAGGTACTCTATCTTATCTACTAGACTACCATCAGATACAGCGCCTTGGTGATCCAGTAGTATCAATCTACCGTCCCCAAACACCTCATCGAAAGCCTTCCTTTCCTCCTCTTCTGTTGTAGTACCAGCAGACATATCCTTTCTCAGATGCATACCAATGAACTTACCAGCAGTATAACCTACCGATTCTTCCAGTGATATCATACCTACCTTCTCTTCAGTAGTGTCTAGGATGTGTAGAACAGTCTCCTTGATGATACTACTCTTACCAATAGAAGTACCTGAAGTAAACAGGGTTATCTCACCTTGCCTAATTCCTTTCAGCTTGTCTTGTACAACAGCTAAACAGGGTGGATAGGGTATAGTGGGGATTTCCTTCTTATCACGATAGGCTTCCCATATAGATTCACCTGACATTATTCCAGCAGGGTTGTAGGGTTGAGCATTCCATATAGCTCTATTGACTTCCATATACCCATGCTTAGTATACTCGTCAGACGCGTCCTTCTCCTTACCCTTGACAATCTTAACCTTATCATAGCCGCATATCTTAGCCAACTTCAATATAGCCTCTTCGCCTGCCTTATCAGCATCCATCCATAGACATATCTCATCAAATGACCTTAGCCACTCTCGTTGAGCTAGGGGTGCCTTCATATTACTAGCAGAGGCCAGTGATACTACGGGGTAGATAACACCCTTCTGTTCATAGGACTCAGCTATGGCTAGAGTGTCCTCTTCACCTTCAGTGATAACTAAACGTTTACCACCAGCAGAGAAGTTTTGTTGACCAAAGAGTTGATCACCCATGTCACCTTGGAACCTGAAGGTCTTAGGCATGTTCCTCACTTTGGAACCTAATTCCTCTCTATCCTTATGGTAGGGGTAGTAGACTATATCTACCTGACCATTGGAATCATAGGAACTTCTGACCCCAAACATCTCGGCTACCTTCTTACTTATCTTTCGTTTAGCAGCTGTACCGTAGGGTAACCCACTGACAGGTATGACTGCTTCTGGTTCTACTTGCACATAAGACTCCTTAGGCTTCTCACCTTCCTCGTAAGTATAATAGTTAGTGGAGCAGCTAAAGCAGTATCCAGATAACCTACCATCATCTTCTAGATATACTGCTACTGCGTCTGAACTGTCACATTTTGCACAACCGCTATGCTTTTGAAATTGACCGCTTCCCATGACGTACTCCCTTATCTTCTGTGAATTGAATTTCTGTTAGTGTAAAGCTAATGAACTCTTGCCCCTTCCCTACTACAGTCTTAGTAGCTGCGATATGCATAATCTGCTTATCATCAAACTTAAACCATCTCTGTAAGACATCTAACAGTGTTTTAATAGGGTTATCCACATCACTCAATGCTGTAGCAAAACCCCAATGGATATCAAGCTTGAACCTCATAGCTTTAACATCCTTCCTACTAGGTATTTCATACCCGAATAACTCCAATGCCATCAGTTCTTCAAACTTTCTATACTTAGCACTTTTCTTGCGCTTTAAAGTATAGGCAGCATTGATTGACAGAGGTTTTACGGAGCAATCCATATGCAATTCCCATAATTCCCTACTGTAATTAGGCATTTAGAATCTCCTTCTCACCCGTACGGATGTTGTAACGTTCATTAGGTCGTTGACGAATGTAGATAAGGTCAGTCATAAGCTGACAATAACTCATGTAATCTAGGCCCTTATATAGGTCACGGTAGGCTTGCTTAACTACATCCAAACGCTTACCCATAGGGCATAACAACAGTAGTTTCTCAGCACCCTTGATACCAATACCCTTGATACCGGGGATACCATCCGTACTATCACCCATGATCATTTGCACATGCAGCATCATATCAGCCGCATCAGCATCAGCAGGGTAGTGTTCATCCTTCTGAGGGTTGTAGATAGGGACTGCTACAGTACGTAGGTCTTTATCAGGACTAATGATTGTACCTCCGTTCTCTAGTGCTAGGTAAGCTACCACATCATCGGCTTCTTCACCATCAGATTGAATAGCTTTATAATGACTGACTAAACGATCATATACAGCGACCATGATAGCCTTCTTCTCAGGGTCTTCTTCAGACTTACGGTGGGATTTATACCCATCATAGATATCATGTCTAAAGTTACCTGTACCCTTAACTACAAAGGTAACGTCATCTATATGTGCCCATAGGCTTGCTAGGACTGCTTCTATAGAATGATCTAACTTTTCTAATGCCTCTTCAAGTGTTTTATCACCCCAAGAAGCTACGTATACTAGTGAATCTGCATCATAGTAATATTTCATTATTTCTTACCCCAAGTACTGTTAATAACAGCTATATACACTATAACTATCCATACTGTTACCACTATTATTATCATCAGTGAACCTCCAAGTAGTCATTACCACACTTAACATCACCCGCACACATGAGGGTAATACCGAACTTCTTAGGTGTTTCTGAGAAGCAATGACGGATAATAACTTCAGCCGCCTCTTTATCTTTAGGATTTATTTCCCAACTACACTCATCATGATATGCAAGTAGCTGTAAGAACTCTATATTAGCAGCTTCAAACGACTCATTGATGTCTACGATGGTATGTTTAAAGATAATAGCCTCTGTACCCTGAATAAGATAACAGAAGGCCTTGTAACTCTCTTCCACTATGATCTTTCGACCATCAACACCCATTAAATATCCTCTCTGAGCAGCCACTTGTGACTTCTTAGTTAACTCACGGAGGGCAGGCCAACGGTTAAGAAACTTATTCTTAGCTTTGTTACCCGCATCTTCTGGTATCTCTAGTATTCTGGCTAACTTACGTCCACCAGCACCAAAGGCCCATGCAAAGAAGAAAGGTTTAGCTTGGTTACGAGTACAACCTATAGCATCAGCATTCTTTTGGTGTATATCACCACTCATTATTTCATTGATAAACTCTTTATCTTTAGAGAAATGAGCCATGATACGAGCTTGGTAAGCTGCACCGTCTGCTGATATAATAGTCTTACCCTCAGGTACTTGGAATAGCTTACGGATCTGTGAACCATAAGCGGCTTTAGGTGAAGGTATATTAGCTATACCGATATGGGTCTGTCTACCTGTGGCAGCACCTATATCAATTACATCACCATGCAGTCGTCCATCCCAGTACATCTTCTCCCAACCTTTAAGAACAGATTGCCTTGCTCTAAGTGTAAAGAATCTATCTATCATAACACCAGTCGGCCCTATTCGAGCTAGAGCAGTGGATGTTAGTTTAGGTGAGGTCTTTACAAATGAACCATCAACTCTCTTAAAGTTCCAATCGTCCCATACAACACCATTACGCTCTAGGTAATCTTTCAAGTGATCTTGATTGCCTATACGTGCAGGTGTTAATACGCTACGTTGAAACTCAGTACCAGCCTCAATGGGTGGTGGGATTCTCAGAGCGTCCGAGGGGTCTACGTACTCTCCTAGGTACTCCCCTACAACTCTAGCTGAGACTGAAGTATATTCCCCGTTCTTCTTATATTTAGGTGTCTTGGGTTCTTTATCAATCATTATTGTGATTGAACCAAGTAGGGGTTCTACAGTTTCCTCAATAGTGGTTAACTCCTCTTGGATTAAATCCATTAGAGCTAGCTTACCTTCTTGATCGAACTTCCAGCCATTAGTACATTGCATGGATGTGTAATGTGACATCCTATGTTCAATGTCAATAGCCTGTTGATACTTACCACCAGTTCGTTGTAAAATGAGATTAGCTTCTCTAACTATCCTTTCATAGATAGCTTCGTTAACCGTGACATCCTGAATACAGTACGCCATCATCTCAGGTGTATACTTAGACCAGTCCTCGTATGCGCCTTTAGGGAAACTAAGATTCTCACCCCAAGCCTTCATACTATGCTTACCTATACGGTTAAACTGATTCAATCTAGACATAATCAATGTGTCATAGACCTTCTCATGAGGTACAGTGTACCCCATAACCATAGCGATAGCAGGCCCATCAAACCTTATGAAGTTATGACCTATAATACGATCAGCAGCCTCCATGTAGGGTATTGCTTCAGAGTTGTTAGGTAATGAGTCATCATAATCCGAGAATGATAATGTCTCACCACCTACTTCTTTGATTGCTATACACCAAATCGAGGTTAACTCCGTTAATAACCCATCGGTTTCAATGTCCACAATTATATTCTTCATCCTATCCTCCTATATCTTGACCTTCTACAGAACCAGTTATACTAAGCTCCTCTGCTGTGATATAACCATCCTCAATCAGTACTTGTTCTAGCATATCTACGACATCCTTAGCAACATAATGCCCTCGGGTGTATAGTTTTACTAGGTCAATTACTTTAGTAGATAGTAGCTCTACATCACCCATTTAGATAACTCCTCCAAGACAACAACAGCTATTACACCTGCTGCAAGTCCAGCGATACGGTCAACCCTAGTTCTTTTCTTAAGATAAGTAGGGCATCGCTTACCATGATCTCGACGATAGTTAGCACGGTTCTTGCCTTCTTTACCGCAATGCTCACATTCCCAAGGTTGTTGTGTTCCTTTAGTTTTACTTGTCATAATTAATTCCTCTCATTAAATTAGGGGCCATCTCTGACCCCGTTAAATTAAAACTCTTCAGCTTCTACTGCATCACCTTCAACACCGAAGTCGTCACTACCAGACTTTGGCTCATACTTCACTAGATCAGTGATTTGAATAGCCAATAGCTGTACACCAGTTCCCTTCTTACCATTAAAGTCATAGTCGTAAGAGAACACTTTAACATGGCCTTTAGAACCATGACCAATAGTACGAGGATCGATAGCCGTCTTAGACTTAGCTGCATCCAATACTTCTGGAGCCTCGTTAACATCACCAGCTTTGTTAGATGTTGGACGTTTAACATTACCATAGAAGTAACCTTCATCATGTTTCTTGATGCCTACACCTAGATCAGTCAACCGTTTTGCAGTGTCTTGATCACCAGTACGTAGCTGAACATCCCAAATATCAGTCCCGAATGGGGCATGTGCAGTTGCTAGATGTGGATAGTGAAACTCTACATCACGTACTACTGCTACTTGAGTGCTGCCTTTTGATGCTTTCTTTGCGTTCATAATGATATTCCTTATTGATTAATTTTACTACGATTTATTCTTTTAGAGAGAATTCTCTAGGTAGAATCACCTTTTACCACCGCTTTCAAGGTCTTCCTTGAGGCGTTCTAGGTACCACAATGACTTACCTAAGTCCTGTAGTATCTCATCCTTCTTACCCAGCCTAAATAGATACTTATAGGCATTAGCTAGGGCAGCTGCTTGTGAGCCATTCCAACCGACTAATAAGTAGTCCATTATATCAAAGTACTCTAAACCGGGTACAATGTCTTTATAATGACCGGGGTTTATAGCTGCTTCTCTGAGACTTTCAGCATGATCTGAAGGAAATAGGTCACCTATCTCAGCCAAAGTAGGGCCAATGCTAGACTCGCTAATATCATACTTGTCTTTATATGAATCTTTACTCATAAATTACTCCAGTTGATCCCTTCTCTTTAAGGGGGCTATACACTTAGTTTATGTAACATGATAGCTTTCATCCGACGTTTCAAGGTCGAAGCAGCCCAGTTAACGGTCGTACCTGTACATGACTTCCATCCATCAGTGGTCATAGTACGGACAACGTATCTGTTCTCATACCTTAGGAATGACGGATGCTTGAAGTCATGGTATTGAACCATAGTACCTTGCCCCGGTATATTCTCCAACTCCCACTTCTTAGCCATCTCCACTTGCTGTGCTCTAGCAATGGGTCTCCGTATGGTTACTACCTTGGTCGCGTAGGCCTCATAATCCTCTGGTGTGTTAGGTAGTTGCTCTGCATCAAGTACCATGGCTTCCCTTCCAGCTATATCCTGAATAGTAAGGTTCTTTCTAGCAACTTTACGTAGCCATGATGGTGATATCTTGATACTATAGTGGCGGTAAGAGACTATATTACCAGTGTTCCTAAACTCTAGGTCATATAGATTACCCTTAAGATGCACAACAGGATTGTCGTGCATTGTTAGTACACTC
>Ga0307995_1000819_pt1 | contig 20344 bp, 21 predicted proteins | sample EllFjometagen262_FD_203132 | JGI IMG/M metagenome (GOLD analysis project Ga0307995, IMG submission 203132) | Marine microbial communities from Ellis Fjord, Antarctic Ocean - #262 | ecosystem: Environmental > Aquatic > Marine > Unclassified | place: Southern Ocean | collected 2014-11-02
GAGTTATCTGGTAGGATCCCGATCTTTCTCAAAATTAGATTGGTTATCAATTTCCTTTAGTCTATCTAATGTAAACTTATCTCGTACTGATTTTGTTTTTGGAAAAATATAATTTGATAGAGTAACAAAGAGCTTGACACGTTCCGTCTTTGTTAAATTTTTTTGATTCACTAAAAGTTCATCTAGAATTTCTTCGTACAAGAATTCCATCTTTTGCTTAATCGTAGACTCCTCTTTTTTTGCAGGACCTCTTTTAGATTTCTTTCCTGCATTACGGGCTGTTTTTGGATCAAATGGCATACTTAGTGAAATTAAAAATTGAATTCAAATTTAGCTAAATTAATTTACTTTCTTAACAACCAACTACTTGACTGTATTTTGTCTCCCAAACCATCAATAAGTGAGATTCCCATTTGATCACAGATCGGTCTCTCAGGGCTTGCATTATTCTTTTGATCTCCCCCGTTCGCAAAACTAAACTCATAATCTTGACCAAAATCTCGGGCAATTTTCTCAATAGTTTTACAAACTGTTCTGTCTTGATCAATCGATATAATACAATGATCTACAGATTTAATATTAGAGACTATAAATATCCTCTCTTGTTCTTGCTGAAACTCCGTACTTCCTTTTAATGCTCTTTGATGATCATTATTCACAATCACAAATAGCTCGTCTGCTAATCCTTTTGCATTGTTAAAATACTCTATATGCCCCTTATGGATGGGATTGAAATACCCCGATACAATAATTCCTTTTTTCTTACTCATTTTTTCTTGTTTTTGGTTTGATGAAAAATTGTAGAATCTTTCTAAGAGGCTTAAAAATAAAAGTTATCTGTAATGATTTTAAATCGTTTAACTTCCAGGCCAATCTATCTTCTCGATTTCCTTTTAGCCTAGAAATTAAGCTATCATTACTTTTACCACCAACTCTCATTTTGACTAAAATTTCATTTAAATAAGTAGTTGAAATATTTTTTTTGTAAAGAAATCTTAACATTATCTCATAATCTGCTGCAGATTTAAGTTTTAAATTAAATAAACCGTGCTTAATATATATTTCTCTTTTAACAAAAAATGTTGGATGTGGTGGCATCCACCCAAACAAAAATTTCTTTTTATTAAAATCACCCGATTTCCAATATCGTATAATATGATTTAAATCATCTGATTTGGTATAAACCAAATCACCATATGCAGAATCAACTTTAAATAGTTCTATTTGATTCATAATATTAGATATAATATTTTCATTTGCATAAATATCATCTGAATTTAAAATACCTATTATGTCTCCAGTTGCTAATAAAACCCCTTTATTCATAGCGTCATATAAACCATTATCACTCTCAGATATTACAACTGGATTTCTTTCCGCATTAGAATTAATAATATTCAGTGTATCGTCATTAGACATTCCGTCAATAAATATATGTTCAATACTGGGATATGTTTGACTATTAACAGAATTTATAGTATCATAAATTGTTGTTGCACTGTTATAACAAACTGTTATTATGGAAATTTTCATTTATTAATTAACTTTAGTAATATCATAACCATATTCTTTTTTGAAATATGTAATAATTTTTTCTTTGTCTTTACCTGCATTTTTATAAACTTCATAAATTTTCACATCCACTAAAAAACGATACCAAAAACATTGCAATACAGACCAAATAAAACCTCTTCTACCCTCTAAGAAGCCACCTTGTAAAAAATAACGAACACTAAAAAACAAGAATGGCCTTATAAACAAAGGCATTTTCAAATAACGCATTTTCAACCACCTCCTTCTTTCTTCTGAAGTGCCAAAAAAACTTGCATTCGCTAACTTATTATTAGTGAAATTATAGATTTTATCTAAAACATCAATGGCTTCCCTAGTAGCATAACTATTATGTTTCTGCGTCCACCAGCTAATTTTATTTAAATTATCATCAATTAAATCTCCTTCTAAACTTGTAGTTTCTCCATCCTCTAAAAGCACCATGCGTTCATCCATCCAACGTTGCTCACAAAAAGCTGCACCTGTTATCCATATCCTTAAGTGCCAGATAGGATACATACCTCCTCTTTTTAATGGTTTATTAAAGAAATACATCAATCGCTTTACTCTAATTCCCTTTACATTATCATCTATAGTAATTAACTGGGTTATAATACTATCAGAAAGTTCTTTTGAAATGTATTCATCAGCATCAATACGTATAGACCAAAGTGTGGTTATATTAGTGTTTTCTATTGCCCAATTTAATTGAGATGCATGGTTTAAAAATGGATTTTGAAAAAATCTTACATTATATTTTTCGGCTATATTCTGTGTGTTATCTGTTGAGTATGAATCTACAACAACAATATCAGAACAAATATCTTTCAAAGAATTCAAACACCTTTCTAAATGCAATTCTTCATTATAAGTTAATATAATAGCCGTTAAAGATGGTTTTTGATTATTCAATGATTTCTCTTTTTTTCATAAATTTAGCAGGGTTTCCGCCAACTATAGTCCAAGATTCTACATCTTTAAAAACGGAAGCTGTTGCGCCAACAACTGCTCCTGTATTTATAGTTATACCCATTCCAACAAAAACAGATGCACCAATCCAAACTTGATCTTTTATTATTATTGGCGAAGTTATCAAAGGGTTGTTACTTTTAGTAATATCGTGTGACGCTGTACATAAATAACTTTTCTGTGAAACTGTAGAATGTGCGCCTATAATAATCATATCAACGTTATAACAATCTACTTCTGAAGCAAGGCAAGAATATTCTTTCATTTCTAAGTTCCATGGGGCATAAATACGAGCTGAGGAATAAACAACAGCTCTATTACTTATTTTAGCACCAAATAATCTTAATAAAAATATTTTCCATTTATTACCAAGACTTCTTGGTAAAGGCTTTGCAAAAACAAACCAAATAATAGACCAAACAAGTCTTTTTATTTGATTTTTTTTTGATAAATTATTTTGATAATTTGATAAATCTACTTTTATCATATTGTATCTATAAAATTTGGTTTATCAGTTTTGTTTAATACCCAAGAATAAAGAGCAACCATCTTTTTGGCAACAGATGCAATACCATACTTTTCTTCTATAAGCCTTCTTCCATTTTTACCTTTCTTAATTATATCTTCTTCACTACAAGCCATTGCATCTTGTAAGCTGTTTACTAGAGGTTGTACTCCAATATCAATCCACCACCCGCAATTATAATTTTCTAAATCTTTCCAAGGAGCACCTTTTGTCGTAATAACAGGTGTATAATTGGCTAAAGCCTCAGCTACAACAATTCCAAAATTTTCACTAAATGTTGGTAGTACAAATAAACTAGCCTCTCTATATAATTTCATTTTTTCATCTCCGAATACTGGAGGATAAATAAATATTTGTTTATCTAATTTAAGATCTAAAATTAATGATTTTAATGTCTCAATATATTTAAGCTCTCCATTACCAATAATTTCAATTTTCCAGTTTTTTCTAATTTCTGGATCAATTAATTTCCATGCATCAATTAAATTTTCAATTCCTTTTTTAGCATGTATTCTTGATAGAAATAATATTTTTTTTTTATCTGAAGATTTCACAGGGATCGCTACCGGAAACTCATCTAAATTAATCCCGTTTGGAATCATTGCTATTGGGTTTTTGAAACCTAAATTTCGTATACTATTTACTTCCATGGGTGCAGTTGCATGAATACAAGCTGCTTTTTCCAAATCCTTATATTGAAATAATTTTAACGCTATTTTTTTTTTACATTTACCTTGAGTTAATGACCAGGGTTCTAACATACCTCTAGGAGTAATCACATAAGGCAAACCCTTTTTTCTTGCAATTATTGCCATTTGATGAACTGGGAGCTCCCACAAACCATGCCCATGAAAAAGAGCTGCATCTGATTTATTTAAACTATCAGAAAGGGATTTTGAATACTGTAAAAAACCAAAATCATTAAACTTCAACTCTCCCAAAGAATTATCAAATTCATTAATAATAGGATTATTACTATATAGTGTATCTAACTCCAATTTTAAATCTAATTTTAAATCTAATATTGAATAAATTAAATTCGTAACACTTCTAGCAGGTCCACCGGAGATCTCATCTATAGATGAGATTATATGATTAACTCTAATATTCATAACTATTCTATTCTATAAAATTTATTTTATACGATTCAATTACTCCTAACAACAACCATAGATAAAAAAACAATATTGCTCCAGTAGCAAAAATATATCCCTCAGCTAACATATGTAAACTAATAAAAACAAACACACTACCTAAATATACAACATATATTAAATTTCTTTTATTCCTAAATAAAAACAAAAATGTTTTAATAAAAAAATAAAAAAGTGGAATAAATCCAAATAAGCCCATCATTGACAATATCGCTAACCAAGAAGATCCTGGCTCAACTGCCCCTGTATTTTCATCAAAATCGTCAAGTAAATTAGTTTTAATCGAAGAAAAACCAATTCCAAATATTGGAGACATGTTGAATTCGGTAAGTCTTTGATTCCATTTTAATGTACGAGAATTAACAGCTGTTAAGTCATTACTTCTTAATTCAATTTTTTCTTGTAAGAATGTAGTTTTATCTTCCCATAAAGGGAATGATGATATTAACACTACTGAAATCAGTAAAATCATTGATATAAATTTAACTTTGCTTCCATTATATACTTTATAAATAAAATATAAACAGCCTAGAATTAAAGCTACGATAGAAATTCTAGATCCAGCTGCAACTAAAGATAAAAAACAAAATATGCTAAAAATAATATTTAAAATTTTTCTTTTTACTGATTTTGTTTTATAAATGTAATAAAGCGATGTAATAACTGCTATGGAGGACATTGGACCTAACGTCATTGAATGATTGTATAATCCAGTAAAATCTACGCGAATAGTCCCATGTTCAGGATTTATAGTCTCGCCCATATATAACCCTGTTACTAATCCTAAAAATGATAAAACACAAAATAGTATATTAATATTGTTAAGTGTATGAAATAACTTCAAACGAAATCTAGCTAATTTTAAAGAAATAACCAATGGCCCTATTAAAAATAACATAATTAAAAATGATACTAACCTTAAATATGCATTAAAAATAACAGGAACATCATTAGCAATGATACTAAATCCACAAGAAATAATAAATATTAAAATGGAATAATTAATTTTCTTTTTTTCATGATAAACGAATAAAAAAACGATGATAAAACTAAAAACAAATACATATCTTATAGCAAAACCTAACGGCAAATAAAAAAAAGAAGCTGAAGAATAAAATAAATTAAAAAGAATTATAAAACCTATACGGTTTAATAAAACACTATTTGACTTAATATTTAAGTTTAAATATTTGCTATTACTCATGCTCTTTTGATTTAATTAAAATTTCATAAATAAAGACAACTAAAACTAAAAAAATAAATGACCATATGATTTTACTTAAAATTAAAACCATTGCACCACGGATGTTAATAGTACTAATAAATAAACAATATGCTAAACATAATATCCCAAAATCTTTAACTAATTTTAAATAAAACATAAGCCAATTTTTACCATTTGAAAGATAAGCCTGGACATAAACATCGCTTAAACTAGTTAGTATTACTGTAAAAACCGTTAATGTAATTATACTTTCTAGTCCCTTAAAGCCTGAACCATAAAGACTTGTTATATTGTTAGAAAATAAATAAACAACTATAAATGAACTAAAGGTGATTATGAAATTAAAAAACAGCGTAGTTTTAAGTATCTTGTTAAATTTATATCTATCATTTTTAGCCCCGGTAAGGTGAGATAAAATAACATTATATAATACTCCAGGAATGAATAAAATAATTGCACCCCATTGTATGGCTACTGTATATAATCCTAGTTCACCATATCCTGTATATTTTATTAACATCAAACTAGCTAGCCATGTTGTCAATGAATATGATCCTTGTTGTAAGGCAACTGGTAGAGAAAAAAACAAAATTTCCTTTAGAAAAACAACATCTTTAATCTTACCTTTTAATTCATTCTTTGGGGAGATTGAAGAAATTAATCTACGATTTAAGTACCAATTTAAAATTTGACCTACTAATAATGCACATAACGCACCTAATAAACTCCAAAAATATGTAAATACCACTGTAAATATGAAAGTAATAAAACCAACCAACATATTTATTCTAGCCATACCTTTAAATTCACCAAACCCAGCCAATATGCCAATTTGTGTAGTGGTAAGAGCATTAAAGACCAACCATCCTGAAACTAGTTTTAATGGAGTCTTTAAATGAGGAGCTTCTAAAATCACATTACTTACATATGTAGAAGTGAAAAATAGAACTACTGCCATTATACTACTTAAGACTAAAGTTATATTTCTAGAATACTTTATAATAATTGGAATATATTCTGATTTTTTCTCTTTATATTCTGCAATATATTTTGTTGCGGTATACCCTAGCCCAAGTGTTGAAAATATAGATAAAGACATTAATGTACCTTTTATAATACCGTATTCCCCATATACTTCTTTTCCAAGAAAACGAGCAACTAAAATTCCTGCAACCAAAGCTAGTCCTTTAGCTATCACATTACCTGATAGAGCCCAAAAAGAGTCTAAAGTAAGCTTACTCCCAGAAAATTTATTTTTCAACTCGTTAATTCTAACCATATGCTTTAAAAGTTTAAAAAAACATTATTAAATTTTTAACTTATAATTAACTATCTCTTTAATTTAGAAATAAAACTATTATATCTAATATTGCTCTAGTACTATCGTTAGACATTTTTTATTATTATGACTATATCAAACAGAGTAATTACTCAAAATAATTTAACGTGACATACCCACCATCTTTCAAATACTGATCCTTATGCATTAACCTCAAATCAGACTGCATCATATCTTTTACTAAAGAAGCCAAATCGTGCTCGGGTATCCAACCTAATTTTGTATTTGCTTTGGTAGGGTCTCCTATTAACAAATCCACCTCTGTGGGTCTGAAATATTTTGGATCAACTGCCAATACTTCTTTTCCTATTTCTATTTGATATTCTGAATTATTACAAGCAGTAACGTATGCTTTTTCGTCAATACCATCTCCTTTAAATTCTAGTTCTACACCTACTTCTGCAAAACTCATTCTTACAAAATCACGAACAGGTGTGGTTATTCCGGTTGCAATCACCCAATCTTCTGCTTCTTCAGCTTGTAAAATCATCCACATCATGCGCACATAATCCTTCGCATGACCCCAGTCGCGTTTGGCATCTAAATTCCCTAAGTATAATTTATCTTGCAAGCCTAGTGCAATTCTAGATGTAGCTCTTGTAATTTTACGTGTTACAAACGTTTCTCCTCTTAATGGAGACTCGTGATTGAACAAAATACCGTTACAGGCATACATGCCATATGCTTCTCTATAGTTTACTGTAATCCAATACGCATACATCTTGGCTACCGCGTAAGGGGAACGTGGGTAAAATGATGTTGTTTCCGATTGTGGTACTTCTTGAACTTTACCATATAATTCTGACGTGGAAGCCTGGTATATTCTTGTTTTATTTTCTAAACCTAACAAGCGAACAGCATCTAAAATTCTGAGTGTACCTAAACCATCGGCATTCCCAGTATACTCTGGAGTTTTAAAAGAAACAGCAACATGACTCATCGCAGCCAAGTTGTAAATCTCATCTGGTTGAATTTCTTTTATCAAACGGGTAATATTCGTACTGTCCGTCATGTCTCCATAATGTAAAAAGAAATTACGGTTGTCTACATGCGGATCTTGATATAAATGATCTATTCTATCTGTATTAAATAAAGAAGATCTTCTTTTCATTCCGTGAACTATGTACCCTTTTTTTAGTAAAAATTCGCTTAAATATGCTCCATCTTGTCCAGTTACTCCGGTAATGAAGGCTACTTTTTGTTTTTTCATGATTTCTCTTTATTGACTTTGACTAAGGCTTTTACTTTGACACTGAATTAATCCTCGTTTTGGTCTAAATCTTTGTTTTAAACTCTATAATATTCAATACTTTGTTTCTTAGTCAGTTTATTCTTTTTTTATAAATAAGTAAGTATTTTAATGCTTTTATCTAATTCATTTTATTTTACTCGCTATTATTAACTAGGTTTCTAATTCAAAAGCCGATCCTAAAGCAATTTCTAAAAATCGTGTATTTTTTTTAGATAAATGAGAAGCTCCTTCTGCAATATTTGAAGGAATTGAAACAGCAGATCGTGTTATCTGAGAACTCAATCTATATTTTTCGGTGTTAGGAAAAGCTTCTGCAAAGGTATAAACGTCATCAACAAGCTCCATACTATCTGTCCAAATATTATATTTTCTAAAATCTCTAAATGTCTTTGTATTAGTCAAAGTCTACGTTAACTTCACTTCTTTTAAATTTTCTATATTCTCTAAAAACCAAGAATATGTTTTTTCGATTCCTTCTTCTAACTCTGTCGAATATTGCCATCCGATTTCTTTCATTTTTGAAACATCCATCAATTTTCTTGGAGTACCATCGGGTTTACTGGCATCCCAAAGAATATTTCCTTGGTGACCAATTACCTTTTGAATGGTCTCTGCAAGTTCTTTAATAGTTATGTCTTTTCCTGTACCTATATTGTACAAGTATTCTGGTAAATTATTTTCTAATGCATACACCACCGCTTCTGCCATATCATCAACAAATAAAAACTCTCTCATTGGAGTTCCACTTCCCCAGAGTGTTACATCTGAATGCTTATTTATTTTAGCTTCATGAAATTTACGCAGCATCGCTGGTAATACATGTGAGGATTGTAAGTCAAAGTTATCAAAAGAACCATACAGGTTCGTAGGCATTAAACTCACATACTCTTTGTTATATTGTTTGCGTATCGCTTGGCATGCTTTCACTCCTGTAATTTTAGCAATGGCATACCATTCATTGGTAGGTTCTAAAGAATCTGTTAATAAATATTCTTCTTTTAAAGGCTGCGAAGCAAACTTTGGATAGATACATGAACTTCCTAAAAAAATAAATTTTTCAACTCCTGATTTATGAGCACTATCAATGAGGTTGTTTTGAATTTGCATGTTCTCCATTAAAAATTGATATGGAAAATCATTATTAGCAAGAATCCCTCCAACTTTTGCTGCAGCATCAATGACCACTTCAGGTTGTTCTTTTTTATAAAAACCTAAAACGCCTTGTTGGTTTGTTAAATCGAGTTCTCTGCTAGTGAATCCAATTAAATTAGTATAGCCTTTAGATTCTAATGCTCTCCAAACCGCAGAACCTACCATTCCTCTATGACCAGCGATATATATTTTAGTTGTCTTTTTTAAATTCATTTATTTTCCAATTCTATAATATTCCAAACCTTTATTCTCAAGATCATAAGAAATGTATTGATTACGTCCATCAAAAATAATAGGGTTTTTTAATTCTACTTTAATTTCTTCAAAATCAGGCGAACGAAATTCTTTCCACTCAGTAAGTAAAATTAGTGCATCCGAATCTTTCAAAACATCATATTTTGAAGCTGCATACGTTATATTTTGGACTCCTTTGAGGTAATGTTCTTTAGCTTCATTTATCGCCTTCGGGTCATAGGCTTTTATTTTAGCACCTCTACTTACCAGTTCCTTAATTACATAAATGGCGGGTGCTTCTCGCATGTCATCAGTTTCTGGCTTAAAGGCCAAACCCCAAATACCAAAGGTAAACCCATTTAAGTCTTCTCCAAAACGGTTTACTATTTTTTGAGCGATTACTAATTTCTGTGCATCATTTACCTCTTCAACAGCGTTGATAAGTTGCGCAGTGTAGCCATTTTCTTTGGCTATTTTTGTTAACGCCTTTATGTCTTTTGGAAAGCAAGACCCTCCATAACCCGCACCTGGATAAATAAAACTATACCCTATTCTTTTGTCTGAACCAATACCAATACGCACTTGATTTGCGTCTGCACCAACTTTTTCACAAATATTAGCAATTTCATTCATAAATGAAATTTTAGTCGCCAACATTGCATTTGCTGCATATTTTGTCATTTCAGCAGAACGAATATCCATTGTAATAAAACGGTCATTGCTTCTGAAAAATGGAGAATACAATTGCTTCATTAACTCAAAAGCATAGTCCGTATCTGCGCCAATAACAACTCTATCTGGCATCATGAAATCATCTATTGCTGAACCTTCTTTTAAAAATTCAGGGTTAGAAACTACATTAAACTTCAGGTCTGAATTTCGTATATCTAATTCTGATTGAATGATTGACTTTACCTTATCTGCAGTTCCAATTGGCACTGTAGATTTATCAACAACAATTAGTCTTTCCTGCATGGTCTGACCAATAGACTTCGCTACTGCCAATACATATTGTAAATCTGCAGAACCGTCAGCTCCCATCGGAGTTCCAACTGCTATAAAAACAATTTTAGAATTTTTTAAAGCTTCACTTAATGCTGTTGTAAAAAATAAATTTTTACTTTTTACATTTTTTAAAACCATTTGTTCCAGGCCAGGCTCAAAAATAGGAAGCACTCCTTTTTTTAATTTTTCTATTTTTATTAAATCAATATCTACGCAAGTAACTTTATTTCCCATCTCAGCAAAACAAGTCCCTGAGACTAGTCCTACATATCCTGAACCAATAACTGTAATATTCATTTTTCTTTATTTAGTGTTTTATACTACTTTCACTTGTTTTCTAAGCCCACTGTAAAGAAATCGATGATCTCTAGAATTGTAATAGTTTTGGATATCATAATTAATTCTTATCCCAAGTTTCAACATATTTTTGTTTGGTACAAATTGCATCAAAAAAAATATTTTCTTTTTTCATAATCTCTTTATAATCATTAATTTTTTCAGGTTGACCTTGAAGTTCAGGAGAAACCATGCATAAATTAAAGTTGTTTTCTTTTAGGATATTAAATGTATGAAAATCTAAAGGCAGTTTTGTAAAACAATCAACCCAAACCCAATTAACCTTTCCTTTCATTTTTAAAATTGTATCTAATCCTTCAAATTCTGAAAATCGAAGAGCAATATTTTTTTCACCTAATTTTGATAACATATAAATCATCGGAAAAGAACAATCTAAGAAAAAATAATTTTTGATATTATACTTTTTAAGTAGATCTAGAATCCTTAATTCAATTCTCTCACTTTTCACGTTCAAGATCATAGTACCGTGTTTGTAATATTTCAAGTACTCTTCAAAATCTTCACCAAGTAAAAAGGGGTCATGCTGAAGAATAATTTTATCTCCATAATCCCTCAGATCTAGCTCAATACCAAATTGGGTTGGTGTATTAATTAATTCATCAATAGTATTAATCCTATGTGATATAAATTCCATTACAATTCTTTTTTTAACTTAAAACTGAAACTCAATGTTCTTTTTATAAATTTCCATTTTGAAATCATTCCAGTATTCCACTTTGATTCTCCATGAATTCTTTCAGGAAATTCAACATCAAATCTAATAACTCTTAGGTTTTTCTTATAAGCAACATACAAGAAATACAAATCAAGGGAAAAATCTTTAGGTATATTTTCTAATTTTTCGAAAAAATCTTTATGAAATAAATTAGGTTGTGCATTTATATCCCAAAGATTAACTCCTAAATATAAAGTTTCAAAAATACTCATTCCAACTGTAAATATCTGATCTGAAAAAGGTCTTCCTTTTCGATTTCCTTTAATAAAACAATTTTTAGGATTATCTTGATTTTCAATAATTTCAAGTGCTTTCAATACATCAGATGGATTAGTTTGTAAATCGGCATGAGTATAACATATAAATTCACCTTTAGATCTTTTTAACCCTTGAGTAATTCCATTACCATAACCTTGATTAACATCAACCTCTACTGATCTAGCAAAACTATATTTTGGAAGTAATTTATCAAGTAGTATTCCTGAATCATCAGTTGATCCATTATTTACTAATATTAATTCAATACTGTCATCCCTAATGATTTCGCTGAATTTCGAAAGAATTAGGGGTATGTTTTTTTCTTCATTATAACAAGGAAGAATTATTGATAGCTTCATATTATCATTATTTAAATACCAACCATTTCTGACCAATAAAATTCAAAAAAGCGCTAACTCCGGTAGCTACAAAAAACGAAAACAAAAAGTTTTTACTTAACTGAATAACTAATATATTAGTTAGCACATTTATCACAAGTGTAACTGAATATAAAACTCCGAAGATAACTATTTGTCTTAGAGGTTTCTGTTTATTCTCAAAGGTCCAAATTTTATTAATTAAAAAAGCAAATACTGAGCCCAATAAAAAAGATAATCCTTTGGATACATTTAAAGAGAAAATTAATAAAAAAATGTTATACCCTATATAATCTATAAAAACGGCACATATTCCAACAATTATAAATCTGAGGAATTGTTTTTTTGTACTGCTCATGATTATTTGAACTCTTGTGTAAAATATGAATATTTATTATCAAGACCCTCTATTTTATCCTTATTAACAGTTAAATCTTTTTCTAAACGATATGGATGCCAACTGACCTTATGAAAAAAGCTTTGCCAATATACAAATGTCTCATAATCATCTGGAGTTCCCCAGCAGATATAATCTTCAATTTCAAAAACTTTTACATTAAATCCTAAATCAATAAGTTCACCCATAAGACTATCGACATAATACTCCCCATTTACTTTTATATCTTTATCTAATAAACTTTTTAAAGATTCTTTAAAGTGAGCAACCTTTTTAATGTAAAAAGTCCCTACTATAGCATGATCATTATATGGATTATTTGATATAGGCACTTTTACGGAAACATCTGTTGCATTGTCATTACCATCAGTTTTTACCCATCCATACATTTGAGGATTGTTCTTGCTAGAAACATGATTCCTAAACGTAAAAATTATAGCATCAACATCATTTGACTCAAGTAATTCTTGATATTTATTATTATTAAAAATCATCCCATTATCAGTGGCTGCTATTAATAAAGATTTATCATCATCATCTTTCCCTAACCCTAACTCACACGTAATCGCCTGCCCACTGGTAACCGTATCTATGGAAATGATTTTAGAATTAGGGAATTCATCTTTCAATATATCTTCTAAAGGGTAGTTATTTAAATGTTCTTTTAATGTTACAAATCTATGCATTTCACTATTTGGCAAGGAATTGGCAGCCTGAATGATCATAGGTTTACCGCTCACAGCAATGACAGGTTTTGGATCTTCATAGCCTGCTTTAGCAAACCTACTGCCATGACCTGCCAAAGGAATAAGAGTTATACTATCCTTTAGTGGATTAGGTTTCTTTTTTTCATCTATTGCATTTCTAAAATACTTGGACCAACTATTATACTCTTCAACATCGTTTGGTGTGCCCCATTGTAACATATGTTGGATGCTATAAATAGAAACATTTAGCCCATCTAACACTAAAAGATTATAAACAAGGGATACATAAAACTCACCATTTAAATTTATATCACTTTGAATAAGTTTAGTAAAATATTTTTTTACAAATTTTCCTTTTTTAAAATAATAAGTCCCATTAGAAGCATATTCATTATTCCTATCAGTAGTAAAAGGCTCCTTCTCTTTTATTTCGAGCATCCACTGCTTCTCATCCCTAATAAAAGCATAATTAGTGGTTCCTAACATATGTGGATGAAAACCCTTATAAGATGGTATTGCTCCGTCTGCATTTCTATCTCTAGTATGTTTTAAAAAGTCGTGATAATCCCAATATGTTCCAAAATCACAATAATTAATTATAACTTCTTCTTCATCTTCTATTAAACTCTCAATTAAACTAACAGCATAAACGGGCCCCTTTTTATGATTAGGTATTTCAACAATATTAGCGTTTGGCTTTATACTCTGTAATATTTCTCTCATATCTGTTTCAACTAAATGTGTAGAATTACATATAAAAGTAAACTTGTTTTCTTTTGGAAAAAGGTCACAAACATGTTCTATAATAGGTTTACCATCAACAACTATTAAAGGTTTTGGAGTAGTGTAACCATGATTTACAAATCTTGTGCCAAGGCCAGACATTGGGATAATAATATGCATTTATTTGTATATATTTATAATTAAATTATTAGCCCCATTTCTTGTTAAGTTTAATGTTGCTATTTCTGTTTGAGAAAGTTCTTGAATATTTAAAACCTTGTTCAATGAAATCGAATTATCTAAGAACTCTTTTTTTGCTATATTAAGCTGAATTGAATCATTACGCTGAGACATAAACAAAATAGACCCATCCTCATATCGTAGTTTTCTTGACATAATTAAATTTCTGCTACCCTTATCAACAAAATTATAATCTACAGCAAAAGAAGGCATGTAAATTGGCTGATAAGTCCAATCATAAAGTACAATATTATTAACTTTATAATCAGCAGTAACTTTGTTTATAAATTTTTCATCAAACTTATCAAATCTATTTTCAATATTAGATGGTAGATAAATTACCCAAGCTAGAAAAATAGAAAAATAGAAAAATAGAATATATTTATCAAATAAATTGTTTCTATTTAAGGTTAAATTATTTAAACCTACATAACTCAAAATAGAAATTAAAGGAATTAGGTAAATTGTATGTCGTGTTGGACTAAGCGTAAGCTTACCTAAAAAAATCAAGGATACTATTAATAAAAAACTTAATAATATGTAGTAAAAATACTTCCTAAATTTATTATTAAAAAATGACTTATATAATCCAAATATGGATAATGCAATTAATATAACAACAATCAAAATAGAAATCAAGTCAAATTTACCGGTGAAATTTATATGATTAACTAAACTTATAAAACCATTTTTTGTAAGAAAATATGGAAAATATAATATTTCATAAAAACTATCTTGTGAAAATAAAAACTCGTAATTCTCTCCAGTATTCCAATTAAGAGTTCTAACTGTCTTATTTCTTAAAAAGAAAAAATATACAAAAAGAAAAAAAAGTAATGAAAACAAAGAAAGAATAATAGGCCTAATCTTTAATCGAAAAACATCTTTAATAAATATTAAAAAAACCACAATACCAGAAAAAAATATGTTTAAATAATTAAACAACGGCAACAATAAAAGTACTGTAAATAATAAATATTTCTTTTTTGATGATTTATAATTAGTTATAAAATAAAAATAAAAAAACTGCGATAATATTAAAATAAAATACGGGGATGATTGAACAGAATAAATTATAGAAGTCCATGAAAAAGAAATAATAATAGGTGTAATTAAAAATGATAATTTATTATTGGAGCTTTTAAACAAATAAAATAATCCGACAAACAAGATAACAAACCATATAAAATTCATTATTCTTGATTTAACTTTCATCATTTTATAACTATCACTGATATTATAATTAAACCAGGAAGAAATAAAATATTGACCCGGAGCGTATGTAGTGTTCTTTGAAAGTATTAATGGAAGAATAATGGTTTTAGCTAAATCAAAATTCTCTAAAAGAACTTTGTTGTATTTATAATAAAAATCAGCGAGATAAGAATCTTCCTCAGATAATAGATCAATTCTTTCACTTACATAATCTTCAAAAACTTCTTCATTCAAATACATTGTTCTAGGAACAATTAAATCATCAGTATGAGAGAAGTGATTTGGAAGAAGAAAAGATCTTACCAAAAGACCTGAAAAAAAAATTAAAAAAAAGAAATTTCTATATTTCATAATTTGTTTCTAAATTTTTCAGCTTCCCAGTTTGAAAGATATTTTAGTTCATCAAACTTCAAATAATTTAAAGGTTTCTTACAATTCAATATTATCAACAAGTGAGATTTTAATACATCTTCAATTTCCTTAAATTTTTTAAAATTATCTGCTGATATGTAAATATTTTTTTTAAAAATAAATACTTTTGGTAATTCTCTATACTTATTTTCATAAATAATTAGAGGGGAAGAATCTATTAAATTATTTAATTTGATGATTTCAAAACCAAAGTATACTAAAGAATCAGGGTTAAATGGCTTTAAAGATTCTAATTTATAACTCGAAGATAAAAATGACGAAACGATTGAATCATTAGACAAAAAAACTGTTACATCTTTTTGCATAGAAGATGAAATAAATTTTGATATTTTAGTTGTTAATTTAAATTTAGAAAAATCAAGACACATATTTTTTTCAATCTTACTTAAAACAAATTCATTAATTTCTAATAATTTATTAGGATCATCTGATGTTATAATTAATCCATGATTTTGCAAAAAGATTATTTCTGGAATGACCTTTTTAAATTTGATTTGTTTTTTCAACTCAATAGCCAAATCTATACCGGGTGTTCTATAGTCTACAACGCAAACTTTCTCATCAAATAATTCGTAAATATCCTCTCTCCAATGCTCAGAAGCTAATATAATATTTGCGGCTATAGAATGAGTATGTAGTGTATACTTCTTTAATAAGGAGTGGAGAAGTGTCTCAATTGAAGGTCTAACTTCTTTTGTAATTGTGGCGGAGTCAATAAGTTTTTTTGTTTTTAACTCTCTATTTTTTTTAATCTTACAATCTACTATTTCTTCATTACTTAATATTTCTAAAACCATAGAATTATCAACAACTGAAAAGCCAGTTTTTTCAGTTATTTCACTTAAGTGATACCCAGATGCTTTAATTAACATTTGACCATTGTTCAACTTGACTGAAGAATTACCTCCAGCAGCTTGAACTAGATCAAATCTTTGCCCTGCATATCTTGAGATTTTCACAAAATCATTCATCTTTCTTGAATTAAAAAATTAACAACATCACTGAATTTATTAAATTCAGTGATTTTAATATCATAGAAATCTCTTTTTAGATTTCTATGATTTAACCAAATAGAATCTATACCGAAATCATAAGCGCCTATGATATCTTTTTCAAAATTATCTCCAACCATTATAACCTCATTTCTTTGAAGCTCTAATTTATCTAAAGCTTTTTGAAACATCAGGTGACTGGGTTTCTCATGTCCAACCTCTTCACTAGTAACAAGTCTAAAATTGCTATCAACTACTTTAAAAGAATTCAATTTCCTTAATTGAATATCTACTGTTAAATCTGTTAAAAAACAAATAGACTCTGCATTAACATTTAGAAAATCTACAACACCTTTAAAGAGTTTAATATTTTTGATAAATGTGGTCCAATATAAATCATGTAATTCTAGTGAATATTTAAAAACATCTAATTTTGATAGCTCTAACATCTTTTGAATATACAAAAGTCTATTATGACTACTAGCAGTTCCCTTTAGTGAGTTGTTAAAAAAGGCTCTTGATGCACTGTATAATTCTTTGAATTTTTCACCAGAAATTTTAAAATTATTATAAAAACTTTCTTTCAGAGAATTTAATGCTGCTTGATGTGCAAAGTGATAATCATATAAAGTATCATCAATATCTAATAAAACTGCCTTATACTTCATGGATCATTTTTTTTTGAATTAAAACTATACATATAAATTGAATTAGGCCATTAAATCCATTTTCTATTAAAAAATTAGGAGACAAAAACTCGTATTCATCAATATTTTGATGCAAATATTTTTTAAAATCGAATATTGGCTCTTCTTCAAAAAGCACCTTTTGCGTAATTAAATCATCATTATATTCATGCTTGAAATTAATATCAGTTTTTTCCAAAACCTCTATGATATCTATATTTACATCAATATCAAGCTTTAATCCAAGAGCATCCAAATTAGTTGAAATATCACTATTTATATTATTTAATGGAATATAAGAAATGATAATATCTGCGTGTATTTTTTGAGAATCTATATATTTAATACCGTCTTCTAATCTTTTATTAAAACTATTTATAACATCATCTTTTTTATAGCCTCTTTTTTTAACATCTCTATCAACTTTCCATTTCTTTCTTATTTCCTGATCTGGATCTAGAAATATTTTTAAATCTAATACATCTCTTAAGCTAGGAAGATATAACGTATGTAAACCTGAAAGAGCAATAAAATCTTTACTATAATATTTTTTATTTAAAATAAATTTCCCTGTACTGTGATCATAATCATTTCTATATATTTTCTGTTTAGCCTTAAGCTTCTTTATATAATCAACCTGCTTATGTAAAAAATTGGCTTTAGGATTTAAATGCGTTATAGTTTCCCAGTTAGAGTTAGACCTTTCCCATTTATGCTCTCCATCTCCTTCAATATGTAAAATATTGTCTCCAAAAATATTTTTTAATAGATTTACCAAACTAGTTTTTCCAGATGCACTATCTCCTGAAATTCCAATAGCAATATTTTTATCATAATAAAATTTATTTGTACTAACTCCATATTTGTAAAACACAATTAAAACTACTATTAAACTAGCCTGGAAAATTGTGAAGCTAATATCATGAGTAATTGGATTATCAATTTTAAATTGAAAAGGTTCACCTAAAAAAAGAATATCTATATAATTAGATTTATAGAATAATATATTATAAAATAAATACGATAAAGACAAAATAAAACTAATTGTAAGGGATTTTCGAAGATTAAAACTTTTAATATAATATATACATGAAAAAGGAATAAACCAAACTAACCAGGCTGGAGATGGTTTAATTAAAACAATGAAAACACAAAATAATATACCAATATAAAAAACTAAAAGATTGAAATTGATTTTCTGTTTAGATATAATATCGTAATAAATTAATATAATACATAAAACGGGTGCAACAATTGATATTGAACCAAAATTTATAATAGAATTGAAAATTTCAGATTGCTTTTCATTAAACAAAACCATATGGTAAAAACCCTCAGAAAATAAAAATGGTAAATCAATTAATAAGAACACTATTAAGCATGATAATAAAAAAACAATTACTTTTTTAAAATTAGTTCTTTTGAAAATATAAAATAGAATTAAAGGCAACACAATTAAAACATGAGCCTTACAACTAATAGCTAATCCAAATAAAATGGATGAAATTAAAACCCTATATTTTTTGAGTGCAAAGATAGATGCAAATAAAAAGAAAGTTGGAATTATGTCTAATTGTGAATGCATAAAGATTGCATAGAAAATAATTGGATTTAAATAATAAAAAATAAAAATCTTTTCTTTTTGTCTACTAAACTCTTTAATCAGTAGTGAATAAATCAAAAGATCAAAAATTAACGAAGGCGCTTTGAAAATTAAATTTCTTAAAAAATAATTATCAATACTTAACAACTCAATAAAATAAGATGGAATAGACAGGATATACAAAAGTGTGGGGTGATAAGGAAAGGCTTCAAGATTTAAATTGTTGTTGAAATAAAAATCCCAGATGTTATACTCTCCTTTAACAAAATTATTTACAAATGGATAAAAAAGATCATCATTTATTTGAGATGAAAACAACATACTGATGACTACTTTAATTAAAAAAGCAATTGTAGTATATATCACTAAATTTTTTGAAATAATATTTTTTAAATTATCTGAAACTATCATTTACTATATTTTGATTTAAAAACTTTTTCTAATTATTATCTATATGTACTAAAAAAAATATGGAAATTTTTATTCCAAATATGGTTATTATTACTTTAACTCTTTAGTTTTACTTGTTTTCTAAGTCCACTTGAAGAGAATCTGTGGTCTCTAGAATTGTAATAAGTCTCAATTCCCTTTTCTTCACAATAGTCTTTACCAGTGTATTGTTTATCGATATACTCATCTCCGATGATTCGGACGTCTATTTTAAAAGAACGTAAAACATCTTCAAGATCTTGCTCAGAGACATACGGTACAATTTCATCTACATGCTTAGAACCTTTTAACTGAATATAACGCTCGATAATCGATTGCGAAGGGGCATTTTTCTCAGGGCGATCTATCGAAGGATCTAACTGCAATCCAACGATTAAGTAATCGCATTGTCTTTTTGCTTCTTCTAACATCTTTACATGCCCGGCATGCAAAAGATCAAAGGTTGAAAAGGTGATTCCTACTTTCATAACTATCTATATTTTTCTCGACTACCACCGGTAGTCTGTTTTCTTTTTTATTCTAATTTTTTAGTGCAAAAACATTTATTTTTTCCACGGCTTCGCCGGCACTACCCACAGTAATGCTTTTTATTACATAAAAAAATTCCAATTGCTTACTGCAATTGAAATGATACAATGGCACCTAATTTTTGCAATTGGGCCAAACACTTTTTTCCTTTTATAGACAACAAAGTTGCCTGCTCTCCTAACAAAGGTACTTCTACGATATCTCCAACAGCTAAGCCTTTTTCATCGGCTACTTTCGTGGCTTCTAAATAACTTTTC
>Ga0307995_1000825_pt1 | contig 20268 bp, 22 predicted proteins | sample EllFjometagen262_FD_203132 | JGI IMG/M metagenome (GOLD analysis project Ga0307995, IMG submission 203132) | Marine microbial communities from Ellis Fjord, Antarctic Ocean - #262 | ecosystem: Environmental > Aquatic > Marine > Unclassified | place: Southern Ocean | collected 2014-11-02
ATTGCCTTGGGCATCGTAAAGTGTCGTATTGATGCCTTCAGAGTAAGCATTGAAGTCTAGGCTTGTGTTGGGGGCGTGCGCTTCATTGCTCAAGGTATTGAACGAATTTATGCCAACAAACAAGGCTGTCGCGATTATTCCTGGAACAATGATGAGTCCTATCCTTTGCATAATCTGCTAGCGCTTGAAATTGGTTGCAAGTAGTTGAAGCCTAACACGAGTTTGTCGATTGCGGACCAAGTTTTCGGGCGGGCCATTAGGCTTTAGCGCTGAGAAAAGGCTAGTGATTGGCTTGTGAGCTTAAGATGAAATCAGTGATTTCCCTGACAGCCCCTTCGCCGCCAGGGCGTGTGGTGATTACGTTTACCACGCCTTTCAAGTCGGGGTGAGCTCCGGGAACTGAAAAGCTTAATCCAACGGCTTGTAGCACCGGCAGGTCAGGTAGATCATCTCCGGCATAGGCAATTGCGTCCGCTGTGATTCCTGTAGTCGCAATTATTTCTGTGAGTACATCGATTTTATCTTCGCGGCCCTGGTAAAGAATATCTATGCCCAGATCGGAGGCACGGTTAGTAACGATAGTAGATTTTCTCCCAGTGATAATTCCGACAGCAACGCCTGCGCGCTTCAGCATTTTAATGCCGTGTCCATCTAGACTATGGAAGGCTTTGCTTTCTTCTCCGGAATTGGAGAAATAGAGTTTGCCATCGGTGAGGATGCCGTCAACATCGAGCAGCAATAATCTGATCTTGCTAGCTGATTCGATTAATTGTTCTTCATTGTCAATAAAAAGCATGGACTACTCCAGGCTAAACTACGTTCGACTGGAGTAGGTCATGCATTTTCAGCATACCCTGGACAGGTTGAGACTCGCTCTTCACGATGAGTACATACACATTCGACTCCTGCATTATTCTAGCGGCTTCCGCTGCAAGGGCATTGGCGTCTATGGTTTTAAAGCTTGGCGACATGACTTCGTCGATGGTGATTTCTTGTATGTTTTTGCCGGAATCTATCGTGCGCCGCAAATCGCCATCGGAGAAAACACCCAGAAGATTTCCATTTTCACCTATTATGGTTGTTAGACCAAATCCTTTGCTGCTCATTTCAAGTAGGGCCTCGGGGAGAGACGTGCCGCTCATGACTTTTGGAATAGCGTCGCCGGAGTGCATAACATCTCGCACTTTTATTAATAGGCGTCTGCCAAGATTTCCACCTGGGTGAGAGATAGCAAAGTCATCACGGGTAAAGCCGCGAGCTTCCAGCAAGGCCATGGCCAATGCGTCGCCAAGCACCAATGCGGCGGTTGTGCTCGATGTTGGAGCTAGCCCGAGTGGACAGGCCTCCTCATTCACTTTGGCATCGAGGTTTGCTGATGCGGCCTTGGCTAATTCGGACCGCTTATCGCCGGTTAGACTCACTAAGGGAATGCCCTTTCTTTTCAGTATCGGTAGCAGGAAGAGTATTTCTTCTGTGGTGCCCGAATTGGATATTGCAAGTACAACATCGTGGGCAGTTATCATGCCTATATCGCCGTGACTCGCCTCGGCTGGGTGCACGTACATGGCTGTCGTGCCGGTACTGGCAAGCGTGGCGGCTATTTTCTTGCCAATATGACCAGACTTTCCCATGCCGATCACGACTACGCGCCCTTCGCAGGCCAGCATGATCTCGCAGGCCTTTACAAAGTCAGCATCAATACGATTGAGCAGTTCATTGACGGCGCGGCTCTCTATTTCTATAGTTCTAAGAGCGCTGGAAATGAAGGGGGAATCGGGGTTCATAGTGATCAGATTATACCTTAGGCGAATGCGTCAGACTACTATGCAAAGAGTCTGTTTAAATCTGGTAAAGCATGACGCTAAACCAGCCAAGATAGAGCGACATGAAAACGGCGCCATTGAATCTGCTGATCATCTTGCCCTTCTTGACGCCTGTATAGCAGAAGTAGGCCAACATGAGAGTTAGTATAAGTACGCCAGTAAAGTCTCGATAAAGGAGGGCGGGCTCGATAGCCCCTGCTGCAAATAAACCTGGAAAAGGAAGTACTGCGAGCAAATTTAGAATGTTCGATCCAACAATGTTGCCAATCGCTAGGTCATGATGTCCTTTCAAAACGCAGGTCACCGATGCGGCCAATTCGGGAAGACTCGTGCCGAGAGCGACGATGGTAAGGCCGATGATTGCCGCAGAGACGCCAAGCGATTCGGCGATAGATGTGGCGGCTGCCACTAGCGTCTGTGCACTCAATATCAAGACTGCGAGTCCTAATACCATGTAGGCAGCGGCTTTTAGGCTATTTATTTCGCTGATATTTTCATCAACGAGATCCGGGGGGTATCCTGATTTAACTTTCTTGCGGAATAACCTATAGCCAAAATAGATGGTAATGGCTATGAAGACCACAGCATCGAACACGCCAAGGAAAAGGTCTAGAAACAAAATACCAGTAGCAAAGGTGACGAGAAGCAACGCTGGAATTTCTTTGTTGACTAGCGACTCAGGTGGCTTAAGGGGGCTAATCATTGCGGCAACGCCGAGAGCCACCCCGATATTGAAAAGGTTGGAGCCCAAGGCATTGCCGACTGCCAATTCGGGTTTGTCATTGAGAGCAGAAACAGCGGAAGAAAAAATCTCTGGGGCCGACGTGCCAAAAGCAACGATCGTAAGGCCGATCATCAATGGGGAAACCCCAAAGTGTCGCGCGAGGACTGACGCGCCAAACACAAACTTGTCCGCTCCCCAGATTAGACCAACAAATCCGAGAACGATGATGACCATGTCGAGGAACATATACGAAGTATTCTTAATGCCGAGAAGAAGCGGCCAATTAGAAGATTCTTTGGAGAGCTTTGCAAGTAATAATTTATTGAACTGCTTATTTCATGTAAACTACTTATCTGCTCTATAAAGGTTCAGTCCGCATCCAGCTCAATATCTTTATTTTTGGCGCTGTCGGTACCCCGTAGCGGGTTCTAGGACTTAGCTTCGAGTAAAAATTAAGGATAAGCAAATGAAATCATTGAATAAACTCTTAGTGGCCCTTGCTTTTGCGGGGATGTCGCCCGCGCTCAGCTATGGCCAACAATACACGGCTGTGGAAACTGCTGAAATTGGAGTCATGAACCTATTGAGTACGGTTCAGGAGTCTCGAGGGCTATTTCTTACCGATCGAGATAGCTACTTTGGGGCAGTTGAGGAAGTGCTTAATTCAATAGTCGATTTTAATGCTGTCGCGGTGGTGGTTATGAACCGCTATGCCGAATCCGCCAGCGACGCCCAGAAGGATCGCTTTGCCAATATATTAAGGGCAACGTTGACGCGTTTTTACGGCGCCTCCTTGGTTTCCTATGAAGGACAAGAATTAGCCTTCCTTCCATCAAATGATGCAGATGCCGATCCGCGTGCCGATACCATAGTGCGTATGGAGCTGCGTGGCGGTGATACGAATCTAGAGCTGCAATATCAAATGTTTCTTAACGAAAACAACGAGTGGAAACTTAAGAACCTAAGCTTGGTTGGCATCAATTTGGGTAGGCAGTATTTTACTCAGTTTTCAGCGTTGATGAGTCAGAATGACGATGATATCGATGCTGTGTTAGACAATTGGAAATAAGTCGGAGTATTAGATTGGACGCTAGTCAGATTACCACTGAGCTTGATGCACAGCTTTCCGATTGTCAGGTGAGCGTTGAAGGCGGCGATGGCAAATATCTTGTAACAGTCATAGGTGATGTGTTCGAAGGATTGAATGCCGTAAAACGGCAACAAACCATCTACAAAATTTTGAACGCGCACATAACCAGCGGAGCCATTCACGCAGTCACTATGAGTTTGATGACTGTGACCGAAAGTAAGGCCTCCTGAATACACCTTTTCCCTCTGAGATAATCAATGGATAAATTACTGATAAAGGGAGGCGTATGTCTTCAGGGCGAGATTCGAATTGCAGGCGCAAAGAATTCCGCTCTGCCTATTCTGGCTTCTACTTTGCTTACTCACGAAACGGTGCAGATTTGTAATTTACCGCATTTGTTCGATATCACCACGATGATCGAGTTGCTCGGGTGCATGGGTGTGGAGCCTGTAATCGACGAGAAATTGAATGTCGAGGTGAATAGCAGCACGATCAAACACTTTAGTGCACCTTATGAGTTGGTTAAGACGATGCGGGCATCGATCTTGGTATTGGGTCCATTATTAGCGCGCTATGGTGAGGCAGAGGTTGCCCTGCCTGGCGGTTGTGCGATCGGTAGCCGGCCTGTGAATCTACATATTTCTGCGTTGCAGGCGATGGGTGCAGATATTGTGGTCGAGGACGGTTATATCAAAGCCTCTGTCGATGGAAGGCTGAAGGGCGCTCATATCTTTATGGATATCGTAACCGTAACGGGAACAGAGAATGTCATGATGGCAGCTACTCTGGCTGATGGGGTGACCATTATCGAGAACGCAGCGCGCGAGCCTGAGGTTGTAGACCTCGCCGACTGTTTAGTGAAGATGGGCGCGATTATATCGGGGCAGGGCAGCGATACTATTACTATTAAAGGCGTGCAAGAACTCTTCGGTTGTAGCTACTCAGTGATGCCGGATCGAATCGAGACGGGCACTTATTTAATTGCTGCAGCAGCAACGCGCGGGCATATTAAGGTTAAAGATACGCGCCCTGGTATTCTCGAAGCGGTTCTTAGCAAATTAGAACAGACCGGTGCCGACATTAAGGTAGGCGATAGCTGGATCGAATTGAACATGCATGGCAAACGGCCTAAGTCGGTATCCCTGCGCACAGCTCCTTATCCTGCTTTCCCCACGGATATGCAGGCACAATTTACCGCGCTTAATGCGATAGCAGATGGTACGGGCTCGATCACGGAAACTGTTTTCGAGAATCGCTTTATGCACGTGCACGAAATGAACCGTATGGGTGCCGATATAGTGGTAGAGGGAAACACCGTTATCGTGAAAGGTGTGGATACATTAAAAGGTGCGCCGGTCATGGCTACAGACCTGAGAGCGTCGGCGAGTCTAATCATCGCCGGGTTGGTTTCTGATAACGAAACGGTTGTGGACCGCATCTATCATATAGATCGCGGCTATGAGTGTATTGAAGAGAAACTTCAACTTCTTGGGGCGAAGATCCGGCGGGTGCCTGCTTAATGGATAGTAGCTATGCGCTGATACTATGAGAAAATCTTCCAATGAACCCTATTCAAAAAAACGTTATTCAAAATGAACTCTGACCAACTAGTCATAGCCCTTACCAAGGGCCGTATTTTGGGTGAAGTGCTGCCCTTGTTTGAGCAGGCAGGCATCGTGCCGGCCGAAGACATTAGCAAGAGCCGCAAATTGATCTTCGACACCAATAAAGAGAACGTAAAGCTCATGGTGATCAGAGGGAGTGATGTTCCAACTTATGTAGAGTTCGGCAGCGCAGACATGGGCGTTGTAGGCAAAGACCTGTTGCTGGAGTACGGTGATGAGGGGTTCTACGAGCCATTGGATCTTAAGATAGCAGCCTGCCAGATGATGACTGCAGTGCCGGTCAATGCTAAGCCAGTAGAAGGCAGATTGAAGGTAGCGACGAAGTTTACCAATATCGCCAAGAAATATTTTGCACAGCAGGGTAGGCAAATTGATCTTATCAAACTAAACGGGGCGCTCGAATTGGCTCCATTGATGGGTTTGGCCGATGCCATCGTAGACATCGTTGATACAGGGCAAACTTTAAAGGCCAATGGTCTGGAGCCGCGCGAATTGATAGCGCAAATTAGCTCGCGAATAATAGTGAACAAGGCATCGATGAAAATTAAGAATGCCCTGATACGAGAAATTTTGGATCAACTGGGCGATGCAGTGGATAAGAAGTAAAGAACGCTTTTTCGAAGACAACTACCTTCTAACTTTTACCGTCTGACTATCACTATCTATCATGCCCATTAGTAACATAACTTTAAATCATCTGAATACATCTGAGCCTGACTTTGAGGATCGCCTTGCGAAGTTATTGCAGCGCGATATGATTGTATCCGACGACGTCACTACTATCGTTAGCGACATTTTGCGGCAGGTAAAAACTCGAGGCGATGCTGCTGTATTGGAATATACGAATCAATTCGACTTCGGCGCAGAATCGATGGGCGATCTATTGGTGTCTCCTGAGCTAATGCAGGAAGCTCTGGATAGTATTTCCAACGAGCAGCGCGATGCGCTAACCCATGCTGCCGAGCGAATAAGGGCCTATCACGAGAAACAAAAACAGGATTCATGGACCTATAAAGAAGCCGACGGTTCAGTTTACGGTCAGAAGGTAAGCCCGCTGAGGCGTGTGGGTGTATATGTTCCTGGCGGAAAGGCGAATTATCCATCGTCGATGCTTATGTTAGCGATTCCAGCTCAGGTTGCTGGTGTGAAAGAAATAACTGCCACAGTTCCCACCATCTATGGTGAAGAAGGACGGCTCGTGTTTGCAGCCGCAGCTCTTGCTGGCGTCACACAGCTGTATACCATCGGTGGGGCTCAGGCTATAGCAGCTCTTGCCTATGGCACGCAGACGATCGAGAAGGTCGATAAGATAGCTGGTCCAGGAAATATTTTCGTTACCGTGGCGAAGAAGTTAGTCTTCGGCGAAGTGGGTATCGATATGATAGCGGGTCCCTCCGAGCTTACGATTATCTGCGACGGTAAGACGAATCCAGATTGGATTGCGATGGACCTGTTCTCTCAAGCGGAACATGACGAGCAAGCACAGTCTATATTGATTGCTAGTGATGCAAGCTTCCTGGAAGAGGTAAAGAGAAGTATCGATAGATTGCTGCCCACTATGAGCAGGCGCGAAATCATCTGCGAATCGATGAGCAACCGAGGTATCTTCATTCAGGTAAAGGATTTGCAGGAGGCGGCAGTGGTTAGCAATCTCATTGCGCCGGAGCATTTGGAGATTTCCGTGGAAGACCCCGACGCCTTATTAGAGTCAATCGACAATGCTGGAGCAATTTTTATGGGTCGTTACAGTGCTGAGGCCTTGGGCGACTACTGTGCCGGTCCGAGTCACGTCTTGCCGACATCCGGCTCTGCGAAATTCTTTTCGGCATTGGGTGTATATGATTTTCAGAAGCGCAGCTCAATCATTAATTGCTCCAAGGCGGGCGCGCATATCTTGGCAGGCACTGCGGCGGCCATTGCGCGAGACGAACACCTTGAGGCCCATGCCCTTTCGGCCGAGTATCGCCTCAAGCGTTGATAGTTACAAAGCGAAAGAAATTTTACCGTAAATGATTATGGCTCGATGACTATGGCTCGATGATGATGGCCTGGCCAAATCCCAAAGTGGTTGGTAGAACGAATTTCTGCCCGTCGCGATAGATCTGAATGTTTATCGAATCCCCAGGGTTTTTGTTGCGAACCGCCATCATGATGTTCTGGCCATCTATTACCGATGTCCCCTCGACCATGGTTATGACGTCGCCAGGTTGTATTCCTGCTCGCCCCGCGGCGCCACCTTCATCGACGCTCTCCACCAACATGCCGCGAATATCGTCTACGCCGAAGAATAACTGACTCGATTGGGCATTAAGTGCTTCACCGGTAATCACGCCCAAATAACCGGTGTTAGCCCCGATAGCTTGATTCGCCATTTCTTGGAATGCTGCGATGGCGTGGCTTGACGGAGTGGCGAAACCGATACCTTCGAAGTTGCCAGACTCTGAGAATATTGAGGAATTTATACCTACGAGCTCTCCCCGGGAGTTAATGAGAGCGCCACCAGAGTTGCCTGGATTGATAGCGGCATCAGTTTGAATGATGCCGGGAGTATTCTCTGAGTTTTCAGTTAGTGCACTGATAATCCCTTGCGAGACGGACTGACCGATGTTGCGGGGATAACCGATAGCGAACACGATATCGCCTACCTCCATGGATGTCTCGTCGCCTATCTGGATGGGGGTCAGGTTGTCCATATTAATATGTAGGACGGCCAAGTCGCTTTTCTCATCCCAAGCCACGACCATCGCCGAAATCTTTCTGCCATCATTGAGCGTGACCTGTGCATCGAACGCATCGAAAAGAGTGTCGACAACGTGAAGATTGGTCAAAATGAATCCATCCTCACTGACAACAACGCCAGACCCAAGACTTGCCCTCTCTCCGAGATACAAGTTTACGCGATCTTCCGAGGTTCGTTCAATAGATTCGACATTGACGTTAGTTGCGTTGATCGCAACGACAGCAGGCGCTGCTAGAGCGATCGCTTCGGAGAAAGATAGAGGGGTGGTGCTTGTCGATTCGCTAATTTCGGCAGGAGTGGATTGATTGCTAATTCGTTCTATCTGCCGGTATTGCAAAATCACCAGTCCTAGCAATATGCCACAGGCTACCGGCCAGCTTATATATTTGAGTAGATTGCCTGTGCTGCTCATCTCGATGCCGCCTTGAATGTTACTGCCTGCTCGACTTAAAGCCGAATTTGAACGGCATAACACTGTGTTATTATTGCTGGGCAAAACCAATATACAGCGTTGCCAGGGTGGATTCCAATGCCAGTTAGTCTAAAAGAGCTTGAACTTGAACTAAAAGAAGTACTGCGGCCTGAGCAGTTCAAAGACTACTGCCCGAATGGGCTGCAAGTAGAAGGACGAAAAGAAATATCAAAACTGGTAACTGGAGTGACAGCTTGTCAGGAACTAATCACTGCGGCTGTCGAAGCAGGTGCCGACGCTTTGCTAGTCCATCATGGCTATTTTTGGCGTGGCGAAGATCAATCGATATCGGGTATTAAGAAAGCGCGAATTGAGGCCCTGTTAAAACATGACGTGAGTCTATTTGCCTATCACTTACCCTTGGATGTACATCGAGAATTTGGCAACAATGTTCAGCTTGCGAAGATTTTAGGAATAGAAATTGATGGAGAATTAGGTAAGCAGAATAATCACCCTATAGGCCTTGTAGGGACTATTAGCGAAGACACGGATTTTGAATCACTGAAGGCCTTCATCGCGGACAAGCTTGACCGGCAACCACTGGCTATAGAAGGAAATTCTAAACCGATTAGATCCATAGCGTGGTGCACCGGGGCGGCACAAAATTATATCGAGCTGGCCGTAGCCGCGGGTGTAGATGCCTACATAACTGGAGAGGTTTCTGAGCCTACTGTGCATATTGCCAGAGAGTCGGGAATCCATTTCTTCTCGGCTGGGCATCACGCAACCGAACGCTATGGGGTTCAGGCTATAGGGGGGTATCTAGCTTCGAAGTTTGGCATAGACCATCAATTTATCGATATTGATAACCCAGTGTGATTTTGAGCGGTGTGCGGCTTAGATGAAGGGGTTTAAATAATCTCTTCATCTCGCATCATTTTCAGAACCTTCTCCAGGCACTCATCAACAGACAGCGCTGCAGTGTCTAGCTCAAGTCGTGCAACTTCCGGCGCGCTATAGGGGAAAGATAGCCCGGGAATGGCCGTAGAATTTGTCCCTTCAGCTACCGCGTACAGGCCGCTCGGATCCCTTTGAATGCAAGATTTCATAGGCGGGTTTAGGTAGACAATGTAGCAATGATCTTTGCCAATCACGCTGATCGCATGCTCCCTAGAATCGGCATTTGGTGCAACGAAAGAAGCGCAGCAAATTACGCCCGAATCGTTTAAAAACCTTGCTATATACGCGCTACGCCTTAAATTTTCAGCTCGGCCTTGTGCATCGTGTGGCAAGTCCTTGCTGATGCCCAGTCGCATTGTCTTTCCATCCAACACTGTACTAACACGTCCGCGATCAAAAAGTTTTCTTTCCAATCCGTGGGCTAGCGTGGATTTACCAGAGCCGGAGACACCAATGAACATGATCGTGACGGGTTTCTGGCCATAGCGTGCCGCACGTTCTTCCTTGGTTACAATAATTTTTGCGGATTCACTGCGTTCGCGACGTGGCTGTTGTTCGCAATCGATCATGCCGGCCCCAACAGTCACATTGCTGAGCCGATCAATAATAATAAAGCTGCCAGTCGCACGATTATCTTTGTAGCTATCGAAACAAACTGTCTCGTCGAGATTGATTTCAGCAAGACCGATCTCGTTTAGCTCGAGGCCCGGTGCTGGACCTTTTTCAAGCGTATTTACCTCGATGCGATTGTGCATCGTGCTCAGTCTCCCGCTTACGGTCTTACTTCCCAGTTTGAAATCGAAGGTACTGCCAGGCAGCAGGGGAGTTTCCGCCATCCAAACGATGGTTGCATCGAAAGTGGTGCCGCTGGCTGGAATATTCTCAGGGTGCGCAAGAATGTCACCACGACTGACATCAATTTCATCTTCCAATGTTAGCGTTATAGCCATGTCAGCATGAGCAAGTTCTAGTTCTTCATCATAGGTCACGATCGATTTGATACGACTCGTCTTATTCGATGGTAAGACAATGACTTCGTCGCCTTTGCGGATTACGCCGGAGGCGACGGTGCCACAAAAACCTCTAAAGTTTAAATTGGGCCGGTTAACGTATTGCACGGGGAAGCGAAAATCGGAATAGTTCTTGTCGCCGGCAATCTCGACATTTTCCAAAAGCGACATCAAGGCACCGCCATCATACCAAGGCATCTGTTCGCTTGGATTTACTACGTTGTCACCGGTCAAAGCAGACATCGGAATGAAATGAAAGTTAGTGGAATCAAGATTTTCGCTAAACTTTACATAGTCGGCTTTTATCTCATTAAAAACACTCTCGCTAAAATCAACTAGATCCATCTTGTTGATGGCTACGATGATGTGTTTGATGCCAAGCAAGGATGCGATAAAACTGTGTCGACGGGTTTGAACCTGAACCCCGTGACGGGCATCAATTAAGATTATGGCGAGATCGCAAGTTGATGCGCCAGTCGCCATATTTCTGGTGTACTGCTCGTGACCGGGAGTGTCGGCGATGATGAATTTTCTCTTCGCTGTAGAGAAATACCGGTAGGCCACATCGATAGTTATGCCTTGCTCGCGCTCTGCCTGCAAACCATCCACGAGTAGTGCGAGGTCTATCTTTCCTCCGGTGGTGCCGGACTTGACGCTATCCGCTTCGATCGCCTCGAGTTGGTCTTCATAGATCATCTTCGAATCGTGAAGCAGTCGGCCAATCAGTGTACTTTTGCCGTCATCTACGCTGCCACATGTTAATAAGCGCAATAGCTCTTTGCGCTCGTGTTGAGCCAGGTACGCGCTAATATCGGTGCTAATTAAGTCGGATTGGTGTGACATGTTGGATTAAGTCTCGTGCGTCTGTATTTGCTGATTTGTGCTTTGGCTGTAGCCAGAAAATCTTAACTAAAAGACGCTGACTAGAAATAGCCCCGTCTTTTCTTATCTTCCATGGAGCCACTTTTGTCTGAGTCGATGAGGCGACCCTGCCTTTCGGAGGTCGTAGCCAATAACATCTCCTGAATTATCTCAGGTAGAGTTGTCGCTGTGGAGTCGACCGCGCCGGAGAGTGGGTAACAGCCTAACGTACGAAATCGCACGGTCTTAATTTTTATCTTCTGGCCTTCTTTGATCGGCATGCGGTCATCATCAACTAGAATGTCTACGCCATCGATATTGACAACGGGCCTTGGCTTAGCGAAATATAGAGGTACGATATCGATATCATTTAAGTAAATGTACTGCCAGATGTCTAACTCGGTCCAGTTGGAAAGTGGAAAGACGCGGATGCTTTCGCCCTTATTAATCTTCCCATTGTAGATGTTCCAAAGTTCCGGTCTTTGATTCTTCGGATCCCAGACATGGTTCTGGTCGCGGAAAGAGAAGACTCTTTCCTTAGCGCGCGATTTTTCTTCGTCGCGCCTGGCCCCGCCGAAAGCGGCGTCGAATTTGTGTTTGTTTAGTGCCTGCTTTAGCGCCTGCGTCTTCATGATGTCGGTGTGCTTCTCGCTACCGTGGGTGAACGGGCCAATGCCTGCATCCACACCTGCCTGATTGGTATGCACAATAATGTCTAAACCGAGCTTCCCAATGTGTTGATCGCGAAAGGCAATCATTTCCTTAAACTTCCATGTTGTATCGACATGCATTAATGGAAACGGGAGCTTGCCGGGATAAAATGCTTTTAGTGCCAGGTGCAACATGACCGCGGAATCTTTTCCTACGGAGTACAGCATTACCGGCTTATCGAATTCGGCAGCAACCTCACGCATAATGTGGATGCTCTCGGCTTCGAGTTGTTTGAGGTGAGTAAGATTGTATTCAGACATAATTTTCTAATTCATAGCGAGCAAAGGCCAGCGCTTCGCGCTGATAGCTTTGATAGCTTCGATGGTTAAACAAGGTTTTCTGGCTAATGCTTAGGTGTGTTTGGAGCTTCTTCGTTATGGGAGATTGACTTGTTTATGCCAAACTCTTCGGAAAGTGCACCTTTCTGACTGGGGTCCTGCTTTGCTGCATAATCTTTCGGAGGATTCAGTCCGTCAGCAGAGTTGGAGTCGTCATTGCCTTCGAATACGGCGTCTGAACCGGCAGGAAGTAATTTGCTAGCAACTTCATTGCTGCACAGATCCTGGGCTCCGCTTGCGAGGTGCTGATAAACTTCGCGATAGCTCTCGGTCATGTGCTGGACAAGATCTGCTGTCATGCTGAAATGATCGCTTACGTTGTCTCGGTAGACCAAGTGATTGTCTTTGATGTCGCGAATTTGATTCTCTAACTCTTTCACGCGCGATGCGCTGCTATTCAAGTGGTTGGAGAAGATCAATCCAATTACAATTCCTATGACCAGACACGCTATTGCAGTTAACCAAATCATTTAAACTAATCGCCTCTTGGATATTTCTCGATGGTTGCTTTTGGTTCTGGCGTTTCGACTAGCGTCTCATTATGTCTAGAGACGCGTTTGTCGAGTATACCTCAATTCAAGGATGTATTTTTAATAAACTTATTGCCGGCCCAGGGCTAAAAAGTGACATTGTAGAGCCGGATGGCAACGGGCTGTTAGAAGCAGACAGAAGAATAGAGGTTGCCATTCTTAAACAGAGTCTGGAAACTGAGCGCTTTTTTACAGGCAACTGATAGGCGGTGGAACTCCGCCAGAGTGAAAATTATGGGCCCATTGCAGCGATATCAACTCGATCTAGACAGTGGCGCCATAACTGCAGATGCTGCACAGCGTGCTTTAGTAGGCCAGCTACAGAATTTATATGTTCGGGTCGCACAGGCCGAGTCGTTTGGTTCTGGGCCACTAGGGCGATTGAAGCGGCGGCTGTTCAAGAGCGAGCAGGTAGCAGGCCCGATTCAAGGGCTCTACATTTGGGGTGGAGTGGGCCGTGGTAAGACCTATCTAATGGATGTGTTCTTTGAGAGCCTGCCGGGGGAGTCGAAAATGCGCACACATTTTCACCGTTTCATGCAGAGGGTTCACCGCGACCTAGCGTCATTGCAGGGACAGAAAAACCCGCTGGAGCACGTCGCCGAGCAGATAGCCTTGGAGTCTCGTGTATTATGTTTCGACGAATTTTTTGTGCGCGATATCGGCGACGCTATGCTACTAGCTGGCTTGTTGGAGGCTCTTTTCAAGCGACAGGTGATTCTAGTTGCGACCTCAAATATTGAGCCTGACCACTTATATCTTGATGGTCTGCAGAGGCAGCGATTCCTTCCAGCAATAGCACTCCTCAAGGCGCACACGCAAACTGTTGAGGTTCAAAGCGGGGTAGATTATCGATTACGCAGTCTCGCTCAGGCAACGCTCTACCACTGGCCCCTATCAGCGGATACAGAAGCTAAGTTGATGGACTGTTTTAACGAGCTCATGCCGAAGAGTTCTCAAGTACACAAAGCAGCGGAAATCGATATTCTAGAGCGCCGAATCGGCACACAATATTGCAGCAAGGACGTTGTGTGGTTCGCTTTTGAGCAGGTCTGTGAGGGTGCGCGTGGTGCCTTCGACTACGTGGAGATCGCGAAGATCTATCATGCGGTAATCCTATCAGGCATCCCTCAGATGCAAGAAAATGCGAGTGATAGCGCGCGGCGCTTTATCAGCTTGGTTGATGAACTCTACGACAGAAGAGTGAAGCTGGTTATCGCCGCTGAGGTACCTATTGCTGAGCTGTATACCGGCGAAAAGCTTCGATTCGAGTTTGAGCGCACGGAGTCTAGGCTGATAGAGATGCAGTCCCAGGCGTACCTTGGCGATCAGCACTTGGCGTAGGCACTAAACTAGTAAGCGCTAGCGGGGGCAAGTCAGGCGTCGCGGCTAATAAAATCGTGATCCAGCCGCAGTCTTGGAGAGCGTCTGTATTGGATAGTTCGGCAACTATTGTGCAGCCCACGAAAAATCTACATTCAGAGCCTAAATTTGCTTGAGTATTGGGCATCGCTCCGGTAGTATTCGCGCTCCTTAAAGCAAAGCCTAATGACAGAATAATGAAGACTTACAGCGCAAAACCTCATGAAGTAGACCAGAAATGGCTGCTTGTAGATGCCGAAGGCCAGACTCTAGGCCGCATGGCTACTGAAATAGCGACTCGCCTTCGCGGAAAGCATAAGCCTGAATACACGGCTCACGTGGATACTGGCGATTTCGTCGTTGTTATCAATGCTGATAAGGTCAGGGTAACTGGCAATAAGGCAAAAGGTAAGATCTACTACTCTCACTCTGGCTTCCCTGGTGCCTTGAAATCGATGCCCTTCGAGAAGTTGTTAGACAAGGCGCCAGAACGTGTCGTTCAATTAGCGGTTAAGGGTATGCTCCCTAGAAGTCCTCTGGGTCGAGCGATGTTTAAGAAACTCAAAGTCTACGCTGGTACTGAGCACCCACACGGCGCGCAGCAACCACAGACACTTCAACTTTAAAGAGGTTCGCCTAATTCATGTCTAGCACTCAATATTACGGTACTGGCCGACGCAAGACCTCAACAGCGAGAGTCTTCCTAACTAGCGGCAGCGGTGCGATTACAATAAATAGTCGTACCCTAGAAGGTTACTTCGGTCGTGAGGTAGCTCGTATGATCGTCAAGCAGCCACTAGAACTGGTGGAGATGGTTGAGAAATTCGATATTAAGATTACTGTACGTGGCGGTGGTAGTTTCGGCCAAGCCGGCGCTATCCGACACGGAATCACCCGCGCTCTGATGCAGTATGACGAAGAACTGAAGCCTACACTGCGTAAGGCAGGCTTCGTAACACGTGATGCGCGTGAAGTTGAGCGAAAGAAAGTCGGTCTACGCAAGGCGAGAAAGAAGCCGCAGTTTTCCAAGCGTTAAGACGATCGATCAAACAAGCGCCGATTTCGTGTTCGAAGTCGGCGTTTTTTTTTGTCTGTGAAAATATATTTTTCCTCCCTATTTTCAACAGCATAGGATAGGTTTAGATCCTATCCCCACTTGCTAAAAAGTGAAAAATTGACTAATATTCACGCGCTTTGCCGACCCAACATGACGGCATCGCTCAAACTCGCGACCAATGAGTCGCGTATCCCTCAAATGCAGGGACATTTCAATTTACAAGCTTGTTCTCAAGGAGATATTTACGGTGACTGACGACAGTAAAAATGCTGGCCGTAGACGGTTTTTAGTGGGGTCAACTTCGGTTGTAGGTGCCGTCGGAGTTGCAGGGGCAGCGGTTCCTTTTGTCGGATCTTGGAATCCGAGTGCCAAAGCAAGAGCTGCTGGCGCACCGGTTAGAATAGATATTTCTCGCCTACAAGACGGCGAAATGTTAGGTCCGATACCCGCTTGGCGTGGTCGGCCTATCTTCGTTATCAAGCGATCAGCAGAATTGTTGAGTGCTTTGAATGAAGATCCAGACCGTTTGACAGACCCCGATTCTCAGGAGCCAGAGCAGCCAGGTTATGCGCAGAACGAATACCGCTCGCGCACTCCCGATGTCATGGTTTTAGTGGGCTTGTGTCCACACTTGTTCTGTTCACCTACTCCTCATATCGAGCTTAAGCCAGAACCTTTTGATTCGCAGTGGCGTGGTGGATTCTTCTGTCCTTGTCACGGTTCGCGTTTCGACCTAGCAGGACGTGTTTACAGTGGTTCGCCTTCCTCTCGGAACATGGAAGTGCCACCTTATTCTTTCGAGGGAAACGATGTCCTCGTAATTGGTATAGATGAGGGCAACGCGTAATGAACGAAACGACAAACAACGCAAGTGATTCTGCAAAGCCAGGACGATTTAGGGGTGCCATGATCGGTCTTGTTGACTGGACTGATGCAAGACTGCCTATCGTGCGTACTTGGAAAACGCACATGAGTGAGTACTACGCGCCTAAGAATTTTAACTTCTGGTACTATTTCGGCGTACTTTCTCTGGTAGTTCTAGTCATACAGTTGCTGACTGGTGTTTGGTTGACCATGAATTACACGCCTAGCGCCGAAGCGGCATTTGCCTCGGTCGAATACATCATGCGCGACGTGGAATATGGATGGTTATTGCGCTACCTACATTCGACGGGAGCATCGGCATTCTTTGTAGTGGTCTACGTACATATGTTTCGTGGCCTAATGTACGGCTCCTATCAGAAACCCAGAGAATTGATCTGGGTCTTTGGCATGGCTATCTACCTCGTATTGATGATGGAGGGCTTCATGGGTTACGTGCTGCCTTGGGGCCAGCTGTCCTACTGGGGAGCGAATGTTATTGTCTCTTTAGCCGGTGCCATTCCTGTTATCGGTGACGACTTACTGGTGTGGGTTCGAGGTGACTATCTCATCTCCGGTGCTACGCTGAACCGGTTCTTTGCTTTACATGTTGTCGCGCTGCCGATCGTGTTGATTGCTCTGGTTGTACTTCACCTTCTTGCGCTTCATGAAGTAGGTTCGAACAACCCAGACGGTATCGATATCAAGAAGAACAAAGGTCCAGATGGAATTCCCCTGGATGGCGTTCCTTTTCATCCTTATTACACGATATACCATGATTTGTCGGGTGTCGTATTATTCTTATTCGTGTTCTGTGCGATTGTATTCTTCGCCCCAGAGATGGGTGGTTACTTCCTAGAACTCTCCAACTTCCAGGAAGCGAACTCGCTTAAGACGCCTGAGCACGTGCCGCCAGTTTGGTACTTTACCCCGTTCTATTCGATGCTACGCGCAGTGACTTATCCCTTGTTTGGGATAGATGCGAAGTTCTGGGGAATGTTAGTCATGTTTGGTGCTATCGCGATTCTCTTCGTACTGCCTTGGCTGGATAAGAGTCCGGTTAGGTCCATGCGCTATAAGGGAACCTACAGTCGCGTTGCACTGTTGCTGTTCGTGGTCTCGTTTCTTGTTCTGGGCGTGCTTGGTACACAGTCAGTGAGCCCGGGTAAGACTTTGCTCGCGCAGCTTATGACGGTTGTCTACTTTGCGTTCTTCTTAGCTATGCCTTGGTATACGCGCAAGGAGAAGACAGCGCAGCCTCCGGAAAGAGTAACGGGTCGTTTTATCACGATTCCGCAGCTAATCGGGTCTATTCTGCTGCTTATATTCTTGGTGGTCGTACCGTTGATGTTAACCAGTACAGCCACAGCTGCTGAGGCGAATGTCGATCTCGAGCATGTAGAGACTGATTTCGATGACAAAGGTTCATTGCAGCGTGGTTTCAAGACCTACATGAACTACTGTGCAAGTTGCCACGAACTCAGTTACCAACGTTATGCCAGAACCGCCGAAGATCTAGAGATTCCCGAGGCAGTCGTTGTAGAGAATCTGATATTCGATGGCTCCTTGATCGGTGATCTGATCGTAAATGCCATGGCGAACGAAGATTCTGAAGGCTGGTTTGGAGCGGCGCCTCCTGATCTCACGCTGGTAGGCCGCGTGCGAAAACCTGATTGGCTATATAGCTACCTTAAGGGTTTCTACGCGGACGACACGAAAACCTTTGGTACGAACAATAAGATATTTGCCAACGTTGCTATGCCCAATGTATTGCATGAGCTACAGGGCGACGTGATCTGCGAATCCCATGGCGATCCCGATCACTGTGAATTGCAGCATGTTGAAGGGTCTGGTGAGCAAACCCCGGCAGAGTTTGATGCGACGGTTGCTGATCTGGTGAATTTTCTGTACTACGTAGGTGAGCCCATTCGATCCAGGCGTCAAGAGATTGGCATTTGGGTGTTAGTATTTCTTGGGATTCTCTTTGTTCTAACAACGTTAGTAGGAAGAGAGTTTAGTAAGGACTACCATTAACAAAAATTTGTCTAATGAGGCTGCGAATGACGTTGCTTCAATGTAGTCGGCAAGAATATTAAAAACGAATAGACTGGATTAAAGGGATTGATATGGGTGTAGTAGCAAAAAGATCTTCAATGACTTTTTATTCCGATGGCAAGAGTCACTATAGCCATCGGGTTAGAATCGTTTTGGCAGAGAAGGGTGTGACAGTCGAGACGATCGACGTGGACCCCAACAACAAGCCCGAGGATCTGGCTTCCCTGAATCCGTACAACACATTGCCGACTCTCGTGGATAGAGATTTAGTGCTGTATGAAGCGGACATCATGATGGAATATCTTGATGAGCGATTTCCTCATCCACCACTGTTTCCTGTCTACCCAGTAGCGCGAGCCGAGAGCCGGCTCTGGATCTACCGCATCAAGAAGGACTGGTGTGGCAAGGTCGATGCACTAATGGCTGGGAAAGGAACGCCGGCGGCACTCGAGAAGGCGCGTAAGGAGTTGCGTGAAAGCCTGCTTTCTATTGCACCAATTTTCGGTGAGAAGCCGTTCTTCATGAGTGATGAATTCACTATCGTCGACTGCTGTGTTGCGCCAATTCTTTGGCGGCTTCCAATAATGGGCATAGAGTTGCCAAAGAATAAAACGACCAAACCGCTCTTAGAATATCGCGAGCGTCTGTTCGAGCGAGAGTCAATTCTAGCGAGTTTCTCCGAGCAAGAAAAAGAAATGGTCTAAGCTTCACCCAGAGCGAGGAATGCACTATGACCATGAGTTCGAGCAGGCCGCATATAGTTAGGGCGCTCTACGACTGGATCATAGAGAACGGCTGCACTCCCTATATTCTTGTGAATGCCTTTGCTGATGATGTCGAGGTGCCGCAGGAGCACGTCAAGGATGGCCAAATCATCCTTAATATTTCTCCCTCAGCGGTTCAGAGTCTATTTATTCGTAGCGAGGCTATCGATTTCGATGGCCGCTTTGCGGGTATTCCCAAGCGAGTTTATGTGCCAATTTCGGCAGTAATGGGTATTTATGCCAAAGAGAATGGCCAGGGAATGATCTTCGATCCAGAGGCGAACCTACCAAAGCCGCCAAGCCCAACAGGCACAGATGATTCGGGGATAAGCAAAGGCGCGGATTCTAAACCATCCAATATAGGAAAGAAGCCTGCGCTGAGGGTCGTTAAGTAAGTTGGGTTAGGGCTACGTTCCTAGTTAATGTATTCGAACACCTTGACCACTTTGGTCACGCCCGACACATTGCGTGCTAAGTTCGCCGCATTGTCGCCATTGCCCTGATCGATCAAGCCCATCAGATATATTGCTCCGTTTTCTGCTATCACTCTGACCTGTCCAGATGGAACGCCACTGTCTGTTAACAGGCTAGTGCGTACCTTGGTTGCTATCCAGGTGTCGTTGCTGCGGGCAATTAGGCTGGTCTTACCGGCTACTTCCAATTCATTGTGTATGCGCTTTATCTTGGTGCTGGCCTGGCTCGCAATCTCGCTCGCCTTGTTTTTCAGTTCATTTGATGCGACCTGACCCACTAATAGCACTACGCCGTTGTAGCTGATCACATTGAAATTAGCTTTTCTAAATTCGGATTCCTGTGATTTCATGTTGACGATCACTTTGGTTTCTATCGATTGATCTTCAACGCGGGCGCCGGCGGTTCTCTGCGTTGGGTCTTCTGAAATTCCCTGCTCGCCGGTGGTCTCTACAAGAATTGCAGTACAGGAGGTTATAGTAAGAGCAGTTGCTAGTAGTAAAAGTTTTTTTAGAGACGTCAGTGTCATCATTCGTCACCTCCAAATAGTTGAGTATCAATAAAATCACATAGGCAGTGAATAACCACCAAGTGGACTTCTTGTATGCGGGCAGTTCGTCTCGAGGGCACGCGTATTTCAATATCTTGCTCTCCGAGCAGGCTCGCCATCGTGCCGCCATCGTTACCGCTCAGGACCACAGTTAGCATCTCACGCTCTTGCGCAGCCTTCATAGCGGCAGCAACATTAGCAGAATTTCCGCTGGTTGAAATGGCGAGCAAAACATCGCCCGCCTGTCCGAGTGCGCTTACCTGTTTTGAGAAGATCTCTTCATAACTGTAGTCGTTTGCTATTGCGGTCAGGGTTGAGCTATCC
>Ga0307995_1000828_pt1 | contig 20213 bp, 21 predicted proteins | sample EllFjometagen262_FD_203132 | JGI IMG/M metagenome (GOLD analysis project Ga0307995, IMG submission 203132) | Marine microbial communities from Ellis Fjord, Antarctic Ocean - #262 | ecosystem: Environmental > Aquatic > Marine > Unclassified | place: Southern Ocean | collected 2014-11-02
AAGAGAATTGTCAAATCAGTCTCATAAATAAACTCACTAAAGAGCATCTTCGGAATTTTCAAGCCACTAGCGTATTGTATATGCTCATTAGCAGTTCGAACAATAAAAGGACTTTCGCTGGATGTGATTTCGTGTCCTGGAGCCGGCTCTACAGTTTCAGAATCACTCTTTTGTTTTATCTTCTTGATATTAAAGTTTGCCATCTGATGCATTTTTAAGTTGAACAATGGTTTTCGACTTATTCTGCTCCAGCCACTCTCTTAAATCAGAAATTTGGAAGTACTTCTTTTCTTTTGGATTGTCCCTGTTCCTGGAAGTGTAGGGAATACGTCCTTCACCCACATATTTTGAAAACAATGTCCTAGAAATCTTAAGCCAGCCAGCTGCATCTGCCATCGACAGGGGCTTGCTTTCATCTTCTTTTTTCTGCGATAAAATTGAATTGATTTGTTCCTTAATAAAGGGTGCTATGTAATGGGCTACACCTTGAGCAAGTTGCTCTTCAGTCAAGTCCATTAGGATAGCTTTACGCTCTTTTTGGTTCGTCATTTTACGAATATTTACAAAAAGAACTACCCTAGCAAAAAATTAACCTTGCATTGTATGAAATGTTTCATACATTTGAAATGTAAATGACCGTGAAAAATTATTTACATTCAAAGGGGCTAAACTACTTTTGTTAGGTTAGTCCTTTTTTTATTATAACCAGCTCCTTGCTGGTTTCTTATGCAATTTCCAACATTAAGAGCAGAATTGAAAGAGTAAGTATTCCACAATGAGGGTTAGTTTTTAACAAAATGGACGTTTTTCATATTTTTTCTCTTAAAAAGAGAAAAAACTACTGTGCTGTACTACAGTTGATTATCCGATGAAATCGCCGGCAAGTACTAAAAACATTGAGAAGTCCTAAAGCAACTTTTTTAAATGCTTAATCACAACTTCTTCCCTGTAAACCCTTTACAGTTTACACTTCGGTTTCGTGGTCATGCTCCGCATGATCCACAAGCCTCTCTAATCATCTTTAACATCTTCATCAAAAATATCTAATGCTCTACTGACCTTACCCTTATTTTTATCTATAAGGGAATTAATATATCCTTCAGTAGTTTTTAAATTAGTATGCCCCATTCCCTCGCCTATTGTCTTTAAGTCGAGACCACTTTCAAATAATATTGTAGCATTGGAATGCCTTGCCCATCCAGTTGATATATCCTCCTTGAAACCTAACTCATTAGCTATTTCCTTCAGCTTTTCGTTTGACTTATTGACTACGGATGCAGCTCTCCTCGTTATTGCTAGGGCGTCCATTTTATCGTCAAGAAAGTTAAATAGATACTTACTCTCCCCCTTATACCTTCCAACAATTTCATCCAGTACAGCTTGTTGACTTGGGTCATCATTTAGCTTAATCTTGACTTCCTTTTTCGCTGTTAATCTAACCTTCGACCTTTTGAATTCGACTTGATTTTTTTCTAAAAGAACTATGTCTTTAAAATTCATCCCTCCATTAAGGAAGCTAAAGATGAATAGGTCTCTACTTCTTTGTTTGAGAAAGTTGTCGGAGCTGTAGTTAAGTATTTTATTTAGTTGAGATTTTTCAAGACCCTGATTTTTCCTTTCACCCGTAGGTATAATGTACGCGCCATTAAATGGATACTGCTTTTTAAGGGTCTCACTTGAATTAGTACTTGTATTAAGGACTGCTCTAATATATCGCGCTTCAATGCCTATAGTCGCTTTAGCTAAACCTTGTCTTAATCGGTGTTTTTGATAAGCATTCATAAAGTCAACCGTAATATCGTAGAAACTCAAATCAGGATTAGGATGAAATTCTTTGAGTCGTTTTAAAGCTGACTGCATTACTAGAGCAGTACTGTGTCGTTCTTCTTTTGTTAGGTTCTTTATGTATAGCTCATATGCTTCATAAAATCTCGTTACTTCCTTCTTTGGCTTATGCTTTATGAATTTCTCTTTTATCTTTTTCCAACTCCCCTCTGACGAAATTAGGTCGTCTAATATATCGGCTTTGATTTTGAGTGCTGCTCGCAATTCAAACTTACTGCCATAAACAGTAGTTTCTCCCTTGACTTCTCCAAAGTTGTCTTTTTTTTCTCTGTTAGTCCATATGCTGTCAAATTCCTTTGTATCAATACAAGCAAACTCTATTCTGAATTTATCTGTGACTAAAGCAGGAATCTTGAAAGTGAAGTTTCTTTCGTACTCATAAGAATGCAGGTTTACTTTAATAGGATATTTGCCATTGTCTAGCTTCCTTCTTTTGTCTAAAGTAAATTTATACTTAAATAACACTTGCTCTTATTTGCGTACTAAATTACGTATTTGCGTAATAAGAATATACATTTAGATACAATAATTTGATTATAAAAAAACAAAAGTCTATAAACATTACGTGTTGAGGTCAAGTAAAGACGTAAATGGTCAAGGTTGATTATGGAATGTTATGATGTTAAATCAAAACATCACTAAAGACGAAGCGCGTTCTATAAGTGAATATTTAAGAACCCTATAGCGACCAAGCTTTCCCTCCTGTTGTCTCCATAAGATCAACGCATCCCTCTTGTTTTCCGGGAATAGGAGCATATGCTAATACATTTTCACCAATAAATTCATTAGTTTTAAATGCGTTAACGGTTAGACTTCTTAGTTCACCTGCAAATTTGGCTGCTTGCTTTTCATCTTCTAGAATTTCATTCCCTAGTTTTAGATATTTAGCAAGTTGAGAATCCCAATCGGTTATTGATAAATGAATTGCTTTTTCTTTGCCAGCATCTTTTATCCCTGCTGCTAAAAATTCTTCCAAGCCACTTGAGAAACGACCTTTTCTTTTTTCATCATAGACAGCATCAATATAAGCATCTACAAATTCAGGAAGTTTTAATTCAATAGCTCCTGGAATATCTGTTTTTGGAATAATAAGCTCCATTAAAGTTGATACTATTTTAAAATCATTTTCAGTAAAAAAGACTGAGGAATAACTCACATCCGTTTGACAGCTATGAAACAGGCTTACTACGGCTGGAGTTAATGCTATAGTACCAATTCCAGTACCAATATTTTTTAAGGCTTTTCTTCTATCCATTTTATATAAAATTAAAGATTCATTTTTTTTAATTCATTCACCGCGTGGTTGGCTGCTCTTGCGGTTAAGGCCATGTATGTTAAAGATGGATTTACATTACTAGCAGATGTCATTGCTGAACCATCGGTTACATATACATTAGGAACATCATGAACTTGATTATTCGCGTTGAGAACGGATGTTTCTCGGTCCAGCCCCATTCGAGCTGTTCCCATTTCATGAATACCTAGACCAATCGCGTAATCATTATCATATCCTTTTACGTCTTTAAAACCTGCTTTTTCTAACATTTCAATGGCTTGTTGTTTCATGTCTATTCGCATCTTCTTTTCATTCTCTTTTATAGTAGCATCAAAAGTAACAGTAGGTAATCCCCACTTATCTAAATTATCATAATCTAAAATCATTTTATTTTCGTGATAAGGTAGAATTTCTCCAAATCCATTTATTCCCATTGACCAATCTCCAGGTTTTGTAATTTCCTCTTTAAAGTCTGCTCCATATGCCATTTCAGAAACAGTATCTGTCCAACTACCCCTACTGGCTCCACCTTGGTAACCATAGCCACGTAAAAATTCTTTTTGATTTGTATCGCCTCCAATATTTCTAAATCGAGGTATATAAATCCCTCCAGGACGTCTCCCTGTGTAATATTTGTCTTCAAAACCATCATATCGGCCATAAGCACCTACTTGAAAATGATGATCCATTATATTGTGTCCAAGCTCTCCAGAAGCATTCCCCATCCCATTGGGAAAACTGTCTGATGTGGATTGCATCAAAATTGAAGTTGAGGCAACAGTTGAAGCGCATAAAAATATAACTTTAGCTTTAAATTCATATATCTCTTTAGTCTCAGAATCAATAACTCGAACTCCAGTAGCTCTCTTGCTATCTGCATCATACATTATTTCATGAACTACAGAGTTGGGTCTTAAAGTCATATTGCCTGTAGCTTCTGCTGTAGGTAGTGTAGAGGAATTGCTACTAAAGTAAGCCCCAAAAGGACATCCTCTAGCGCATCTGTCCCTATATTGACAAGAACTCCTGCCTAAACCAGGCTTAGTTCCTTCGGTGATATGTGCAACTCGAGCATTAGCTACTATTCGATCTGAATAACCACCATCAACAGAGCTTTTAAGAACTTCGTCGACACAATTTAATTCTAGGGGTTTTAAATAGTTTCCGTCTGGGAATTGAGGGAGTCCAACATTTTTACCACTTACTCCAATAAATTCTTCTACATAGTTGTACCAAGTTGATAAATCTTTATATCGTATCGGCCAATCTACTGCAATCCCCTCTTTAAGGTTTGCGCTAAAATCAAAATCAGTGAGTCGGTAACTTTGTCTACCCCACATTAGTGAACGTCCTCCTACGTGATACCCTCTCATCCAGTCAAAACGATTAACTTCATTATAAGGGTGCTCTATATCATTAACAAAAAAATGTTTTCCTGACTCGTTTGTAGTATAGTTTGTTCTGCTTTGCTTTTTTTGAGTTTTACGCGTTTCTTGAGTGATTACATCTCCTGATTTATAGTCCCATGGATCATTATGCATAGTGGGGTAATCTTCCACATGTTTAACCATTCGACCTCTCTCAAGAACTAATGTTTTAAGGCCTTTCTCGCAAAGTTCTTTGGCTGCCCATCCTCCGCTTATTCCAGTTCCAACTACTATTGCATCATAATTCGTTTCCATTGTTGAATTTTTTTATTTAAACCCTAATAAGACACCTAATGTACTCAAATATACATATTTTATATATTCATTATAATTAATTGTCTAAATTTAGAATTCGATTTTTTTATTTTTTTATTTATGGAACGAAAAGAATTTTTTACACAAATTGGATTAGCCGGATTTGGAATAGCGGCATTTGGAAGCCTTATATCTTGTAAAAAAACATATCCCAGAAAAAAACTTTTTTTTAAAATTTCTCTTGCGCAATGGTCATTTCACCGAACATTTCGTGGAGGAATAAATTCACCCTATGAGTTTGCGAAAATGGCTCATGAATTAGGCTTTGAAGGTTTAGAATACGTAAATCAATTATATCCTGATGTTATGAAAAATAACAACAAGGTACAGGCATTAAAAGCTTTTGTTAAAAAAAACAATGCATTAGCTGCAGAATATAAAATTAAGAATGTATTAATTATGATTGATGAGGAAGGTGATTTATCCACCTCCGATGAAAATAAAAGGATAACTGCAATAGAAAATCATAAATTATGGATAAATGCTGCGAATCAAATGGGTTGTAGTGCTGTTCGCTTAAATTTATATGGAGAAAGTGACCCTGAAAAATGGATTACTAATTCAATTCGTAGTTTAACTACCCTATGTGATTATGCTGCTGATCTTAATCTCAATGTCATTGTTGAAAATCACGGAAGATTAACCTCTAACGTACCTATTCTTATGAAAGTCATTAAAGGTACTGATCGATCAAATTGTGGAACTCTCCCTGATTTTGGAAATTTCTGTATTTCAAAAGAAGGCTACGGTTCTGTATTTGGAGGTAATTGTTCAGAAATATATGATCCCTACAAAGGAGTCGCTGAAATGATGCCAAAAGCCTTTGGGGTTAGTGCTAAGTCTAATGATTTCGATAAAAACGGTAAGGAAACAACACTAGATTTCACTCGCTTAATGAGTTCAGTTAAAGAAGCAGGTTATACGGGATTTGTAGGAGTTGAATATGAAGGATCTCGACTCTCTGAAAGAGATGGAATAATTGCCACTAAAAAATTACTGGAATCGGTAGGGTCTGAATTATAAACATGAACAAAAAGATAAAATTTCAGCTTTCTTTTCTGTTTTTTCTTGAATTTTTTATTTGGGGAGGTTGGTTTGTAACCATGGGGACATTTCTTTCTCAAGAGTTCAGTGCTAGCGGAAGTCAATTAGCTATGGCCTACGAGACACAATCAATTGGAGCCATAATTGCTCCTTTTATAATAGGTCTAATTGCCGATCGTTATTTTGCTGCAGAAAAAATCTTAGGGATCCTTCACCTTATTGGCGCAGGTTTATTATTCTTTGCTGGTAATTCAGTAAACTTTACTGAATTTTATCCTTATATATTTATTTATATGCTTTTATACATGCCTACTTTGGCTTTATCTAATGCAGTAGCTTTCCACCAAATGGATAATCCTTCTAAAGAATTTGCACCTATCCGAGTCCTTGGTAGTATGGGTTGGATTATTGCCGGACTAACCATCGGTTATTTTGCATTGGAAAGTAACAACGTATTAAAGTATACTTTTTATATGTCATCAGCTGCTTCTGCATTGCTTGGGATTTATAGTTTTACACTTCCACATACTCCTCCAAAAGCGGATCGAGAAAAGAAAATTACTTTGAGAGAAATTCTAGGACTAGATGCTTTAGCGATGTTAAAAGACAAAGGCTTTCTCTTTTTCTTTATTGCTTCAATTCTAATATGCATTCCGCTCGCTTTTTATTATCAACATGCAAACCAATTCCTAAATGAATTAGGAATGGAAGCAGCAGCCTCTAAAATGGTTATGGGTCAAGCATCCGAAGTACTGTTTTTATTATTACTTCCTATCTTTTTAAAAAAATATGGCGTTAAGAATGCACTTATTGTTGGAATACTTGCTTGGGGGGTTCGTTATAGCTTATTTGCTTTTGGAGACACGGGCGCAAAAACTTGGATGCTTCTTTTCGGAATTATACTGCATGGAATCTGTTATGATTTTTTCTTTGTGTCAGGACAAATCTACACTGACTTCAAGGCTGGAGAAAAATTTAAAAGTTCTGCTCAAGGGCTTATAACTTTTGCTACATATGGCATTGGAATGCTTATAGGATTTAGATTTGCGGGTTGGCTTACAGATCAATACATAATTGAAGGTGGACACTTATGGAAAGAAATATGGATTCAACCTGCCATTTTTTCTTTTGTAGTATTAATCTTATTTTTAATCTTTTTTAAAAACGAACCCATTAAATTAAAACAAACATGAGTAAAATTAGACTCGGTATCCTAGGAGGAGGAGGAGACTCCCTTATAGGAGTACTACACCGTGTAGCCTCTAACATGTATGATCGTTATGAAATTGTAGGAGGTGTGTTTAATCCAAACTATGATCAAAATATAGAATTTGCCAAACAAATAGGAGTAAATACAGACAGGGTCTATAAAGACTTTGAGACTCTTATAGAGGAAGAAATTAAAAAACCATTAGAAGAGCGCATCGAAGTTGTTTCTGTTTTAACACCAAATTTTTTGCATTTCCCTATGGCCAAAAAACTTCTTGAAAATGGATTTAATGTAATCTGTGAAAAACCTTTAACAACTTCCTATGAAGAAGCTATTGAATTGGAGACTCTTCAAAAGAAAAACAATGCCATTTTTGCAGTAACCTATACCTATACTGGATATCCCATGGTGCGTCATATGAAGCATATGATTTCTGAAGGAGAACTAGGTAAAATACATAAAGTAGATATTCAATATTATCAAGGATGGATTAATCCAGTAATTCACGATCCTGAGGTACGCAAAACAGTTTGGCGTTTAGATCCAAAAAAAGCAGGTATAAGTTCTTGTATCGGAGACATTGGAACGCATGCATTTCAAATGGCAGAGTACCTCACCGGAAAAGAAGTCAAATCGATTCTCTCTGATTTAAACACACTATACAAAGACAATACACTAGATCTTGATGGAACAGTATTGGTTCGCTTTGAAGATAATTTAAAAGGAGTGATTCGCGCCAGTCAAATTGCAACGGGTGAAGAAAATAATCTAAGTGTTGCTATATACGGGAAAAAAGGAGCTTATAAGTGGGAACAAGAAAATCCAAACTTTTTATATCACCTCAAGGATGACGAAGCTAGACGTGTTATTAAGCCCGGAAATGCTTATGTGTCTGAAGTTGCTGCTGATGGAACAAAACTTCCTGGAGGTCACCCAGAGGGAATCTTTGATGCTATGGGTAATATTTACAAAGGAGTTGCTAAAGCTTTGAGAAAAGAAACTTCATTTAAAGGTGAATTTCCTACTATGCGTGACGGAGTAAGAGGTATGCTCTTTATAGAAAAAGTAGTTGAATCAAATAAAAAAGGAAATGTATGGCTAAGCATGGAAAGCAAATGAAAACAGTAAAAGGTCCTGGAATATTTCTGGCACAATTTGTAGATGATAAAGCGCCCTTTAACTCTTTAGACGGAATGTGTAAATGGGCAGCTGAATTAGGCTATAAAGGGATTCAAATTCCAACATGGGAACACTTTCTTATTGATCTTGACAAAGCGGCAGAAAGTCAAATCTATTGTGATGAATTCAAGGGTAAAATCAATTCCTACGGCCTAGAAATTACTGAACTGTCCACGCATCTCCAAGGACAACTAGTAGCTGTTCATTCAGCATATGATTTAATGTTTGATAACTTTGCTCCAGATGCTGTAAAAAATAATCCTAAAGCTAGAACTGAATGGGCTATTGATACTATGAAAAAAGCAGCTGTAGCTAGTAAACGACTTGGACTTAATACCCATGCAACGTTTTCTGGGGCCCTGCTATGGCATACTTTGCATCCATGGCCACAAAGGCCTAAAGGTTTAGTAGAGCTTGGGTTTAAAGAATTGGCAAAACGTTGGAAACCTATCTTGGATGTTTTTGATCATAATGGAGTTGACGTATGTTATGAAATTCATCCTGGTGAAGATCTTCATGATGGAGTAACTTTTGAACGCTTTCTTGCGGCTACTGGAAATCATAAAAGAGTGAATATTTTGTATGATCCGAGTCATTTTGTATTACAACAACTGGACTACATTGAATATATTGATCACTACCATGAGTTTATAAAATCTTTCCATGTGAAAGATTCAGAATTCAACCCTAATGGTAAAAAAGGTTCTTTTGGAGGCTATGGGGATTGGATTGATCGTGCGGGTAGATATCGCTCTCCTGGAGATGGTCAGATTGACTTTAAAACTATTTTTACCAAACTTACAGAGTATGGATGTGATCTTTGGGCAGTAATGGAATGGGAGTGCTGTATCAAAAGTCCAGAACAGGGGGCAATAGAGGGTGTCACTTTTATTAAAAATCATATCATAGAAGCCACTCAAAAAACTTTCGATGATTTTGCAGGAGGAAAAATTGATGAACAACACTTAAAAAATATATTAAACATATAATAGCTAAAAATGAATAAAAAAATAATCTTAATTCTGGTTTCAATAATTTTAATGGCCAGTGCAACGACTCCTATAGAGGGGGAAAAAATTAATTACAATGATGCTAAATGGGAATCCCTTTTTGACGGAGAAACCTTAAACGGTTGGCATAGATTTAACCGAAAAGGAATAACCCCTATATGGACAGCAAAAAATGGAGTACTCACTTTTGATCCCGTATTAAGGACTAAAGGAGATTATATTCACGATATCGTAACTGATAAAGTTTATAAAAGCTTTCAATTATCTATTGAATGGAATATATCTGAAGGAGGAAATAGTGGTATTTTTTGGGGTGTTCAAGAGGGAGAAGCTCATAACAAACCGTACTCTACAGGTCCAGAAATTCAAGTATTAGACAATGAAAGACATCCTGACGCAAAGGCTAATCCTAAATATCATCAAGCAGGGGCACTTTACGATTTAGTTCAACCTTCAAAAGACGTATGCAAACCCGCTGGACAATGGAATAATATTTTACTCACCATTGACCATAATAAAAATCAAGGAAGTGTAGAGCTTAACGGAACCAAAATTGTGGAATTTCCTTTAAGTGGAAAAGAATGGGATGCAATGGTAGCTAATTCAAAATTTAATGATGATTGTGACTTTAAACGCTTTGGTAAATTCAAGTCAGGTAAGATTGGATTACAAGATCATGGAAATAAGGTTTCATTTAGAAATATCAAAATTCGTAAATTATAAAATAAATCTATGGTGATGTCAATGACTGGTTTTGGAAAAGCTGAAACCGAATGGTTGGATAAGCGTATTAATGTTGAAATTCGTTCTTTAAATAGTAAAAATGCTGATATAAACCTACGTACCCCCTCTTATCTAAGAGAATTAGACTCTGAGATTAGAAAATATCTTGCACAACAATTACATCGAGGTAAGATCGATTTAAATGTCTTTATTGAATTTAATGGACAATCTGCACCCAGCACAATAAATACTACTATAGTAAAGGCCTACATGGAGCAGCTTAAAGATATAGGAGGAACCGAAAGTGAACGTTTGGTATTGGCTATGCGTCTTCCTGACATACTTTCTTCTGAGAAAAAAAGTCTCCAAGAAAATGAAAAAGTATTTATTTTTGAACTTTTAGAAAAGGTTATTGGCGATCTTAAGAAATACAGATCAGACGAGGGAAACGAATTAGAAAAAGAGTTTCTTTTGAGAATTAGTCTCATTGAAAAATTGTTGATAGAAGTTGTTAAAGTTGATCCTGAAAGAGGTCAAAAAATAGAAGTTAAATTACGTTCTTCTTTAGACGATCTTAAGATAGAAATAGATGCTAACCGTTTTGAGCAAGAATTAATTTTTTATATTGAGAAATTTGATATAACAGAAGAAAAGACACGTCTAAAAAACCATCTCGACTACTTTAAACAAGTAATGAAAAATGACTTTCCAAATGGTAAAAAATTAGCTTTTATTGCACAAGAAATTGGTCGAGAAGTTAATACTATGGGATCAAAAGCTAATCATTCTGGTTTACAAAAAATAGTTGTTCAAATGAAGGATGAGTTAGAAAAAATTAAAGAACAATTACTAAACGTACTTTAAACTTGTTGAACGGAAAACTTATTGTTTTTTCTGCCCCTTCAGGAAGTGGGAAAACAACCCTTGTACGCCATCTTTTAAAACAAAATCTTCCGCTTGGATTTTCTATCTCTGCTACTTCTAGAGAACCAAGGGGAAAAGAACAAGATAGTTTTGACTATTACTTTATGTCACCTAAAATGTTTAGAGATAAGATTGAGCTCGGTGAATTTATAGAATATGAGGAGGTTTATAAAAACACTTTTTATGGAACCTTAACATCTGAATTAAAACGTTTATGGGGAAATGAAAAACACATACTTTTTGACATCGATGTAAAAGGAGGAATTAATATCAAAAAAAAATATCCCGAAAACACTCTGTCCATTTTTATCCAACCTCCTTCTTTAGAAGAATTGGAGAGTCGTCTTAGAAAAAGAGCTACAGATTCTGAAGAAAAAATACTTGAACGTTTAGGTAAAGCAAAAGAAGAGATGTCCTTTGCTTCAGAATTTGATATTCTTTTAATCAACGATGATTTAAATATTGCTAAAAAAGAAATCATTCAAAGGGTTAAAGACTTCATTAATTCCTGAGGGAATCATTACCTTTGCGGTGTGAAAAAAATCGGTTTATACTTTGGAACCTTTAACCCTATTCATAAGGGCCATCTTACACTAGGAAATTATTTTGCGCAAAATACTGATTTAAATGAAGTTTGGTTTGTTGTTACTCCCCAGAATCCATTCAAACAAAATGACATCCTATTAAAAGATCATCATCGCTTGGAGATGGTTCGTTTAGCCATTAAAGATCAAACTTCTCTAAAGGTTTCAGAGGTAGAATTTGATCGTCCTAGACCTAGTTATACTATTGATACCATTCGTTACTTAATAAAGCAAGATTCAAAAACAAGTTTTGTGCTACTTATGGGTGAAGACAATATATTACATTTTGATCAGTGGAAAGGTTACCAATCAATTTTGGAACAAATTGAAATCTATGTGTATCCTAGAAAACACGAAGGTCCAATTCCACTGATTTTCCAAAATCATGAAAAAATCCGATTGATTAATGCACCCAAATTGGCATTCGCTTCTGAAAATATAAGAAAAAAAATAGAAGAAGGAAATTCTGTTCAATCCCTCATGCCAAAAAATAGTTGGTCATATCTAGAAGAGATGGGGTTTTACAAAACTCGTTAAAAACCATTCTGATTAAAATACTCACACAAGAACCAATTTAGCTTAAGATTTGAATAAGTTTTATAGCCGTTTCTTTACGGCTATATCTTTGAAGACCAGGAAATTCATTTTTTATTTTTCCTTTTTGGTCAATAACATTTAATATAAAATCATGTATTTCGTTTTGATTTTCTGAAAAAATCATTTCCGCATAGCTTCCCTTCTTTATGAATTTTCCTGCTTCTGAATCAGGATCACCAATAGATAAAATAGGAACTTCTGTTGCAATATATTCCAATAATTTTCCGGAAATCATTTGATTATATGCACCATTAAAAATAAAATTAAGGAGTAAATCTGAACTTTTCATCAAAACTATTGCTTCATAATGGGATATGTATCCCAAAAAATTTAACTCTACTTTATGCAGTAAACTAGTGATTTTTTTTTGTGTTTTTTCACTAATTTGACCAGCTAAGGAAAATCGAATAGTATACTTTTCTTGAAGTTTTTCAAGAACCAACAACACCCCGTCATATAATTGATTTTCTGTCAAAAGCCCGGTAAAAACAATATGGACTTTATCTTGCTTTTTATTGGGAATAGAATCCATTAATTCTGCATCATAGCCATTGGGAATAATATGAAAATCTTGATTTGGAGCTACTGTTTTTAGATTATCGTGAAATGCTCCTCCAACCGTAGTAATTATAGTATCTGACTGAGAAATAATTTCCTTTTCCTGGTTTCTGTCTTCTTTAATTGCCCAGGGCATTTGATATAGCTGATCATTATAAAAAAGAGAAGACCATGGATCTCGAAAATCAACAAACCACTTAATCTCGAATTCTTTTTTTAGCTGAAGACCAACCCAATGACAAGAATGAGGGGGACCAGTTGTAATTACACGAGTGATTTTTTCTTCATCTATCAATTTTCGAGCTGCTTTAAGAGCATATGGACGCCATCCTTTTCTTGCATCCGGAATAAAGAAATTTCCGCGAATAAACGATGTAAGTTTTCCGAAAACACTTTGTATTTGAATTTCTCCTTGAGGAATACCTTTTTTAAATGAGGAGGTTGTTAGAAAGGAATACCATCGTAAGGGTTCTCTTGTTTTGGTTTTAATCGTTGGAATAGTTTTGACTTCTTCTTGAAGAGTAATATCTATAACAGAGTAAGAAGCTTTTTTTTCATCAACGGTCACAACATATGGTTTCCATCCTAATCTTTTTAAATACTTAGCAAAATACATCCAACGTTGAACTCCCGATCCTCCTGAAGGAGGCCAGTAATAGGTGATTATTAAAATTTTTTTATTAGACACTTTTGGCTTTATTTTTTTGCCTTCCATAAAGGTACGGAAGAACAAGCTTCTCCATAAAACATACTTTTTGCTACACCTTGTAAACGCAAAATCAATTGAATATAAGCGTCTTGTGGAATAGTATGGTCTGAACACCCTTTAATCATTATGGGTTTATCTTTAAAAGAGCTAAGATCCATCTCTAAAATAGTTTTAGAAAATAAGTGGCGCTCTAGATCTTCTAAAGAACCTGAAACGAGAGTTTTTACAAAAGGTTGTAAATAAGATGCTACCAAAAGCGATGCCCATGCTGGTAAAATAGCATCAGAAGAACACCCCAATGCAACATGATTTTGTTCATATTGAGACCAATTATGATCTTTTAATAATGCCCTAAAAGGTTTTTCTCGAAGTAAAAACCCTTCCTCTAACCATTGAGATAAATCAATGAAAGTCCTTGTACCTTTAGGAATGTAATCCTCCAGATCAAAATTAACCAACAAACTGTTGGCGACTTTATTGACAATATCCTGTGACATATTTATAACATTCCCAATTCTAATTTTGCTTCTTCACTCATCAAGTCTTGTGTCCAAGGAGGATCAAAAGTCATTTCCACCTCAGAAGATTTAACCTCATCTAAAGACTTTACTTTTTCTTCAACTTCCATTGGAAGTGATTCTGCAACGGGGCAATTGGGAGTTGTTAAAGTCATTAATATTTTGACGTCCATATCTTCATTGACAAACACATCATAAATCAATCCCAACTCGTAAATATCGACTGGGATTTCTGGGTCATAAATAGTTTTAAGCACTTTGACTACTTTTTCTCCTAATTCTTGGGTACCTATTGCTTCTGCCATAAGATTAATTTAATTGTGTTTGAAAAGCCACAGCATACATTTTAATTTGCTTGATCATAGAGACCAAACCATTGGCACGTGTGGGTGATAAATGTTCTTTTAATCCGATTTTATCAATAAAATCAGTACTGGATTCCATAATATCTTTAGGGTGTTGATTTGAAAAAACGCGAATCAAAATCGCTATAATACCTTTTGTTATTATTGCATCGCTATCTGCTGTGAAGGAAATTTGATCCTCATGTAATTCAGCGTGAACCCAAACTTTACTTTGACATCCCTTAATGATGTTGACGTCTGTTTTATACTCTGGTGCTATAATTGGCAATAATTTACCAAGGTCAATCATATATTCGTAGCGTTGCATCCAATCTTCAAACATTGAAAATTCTTCAATAATTTCTTCTTGTATAGCTTCTATCGTATTCACACCTATAATTATAATATTATTGTAACATCTTGACTGCTTTGCGAATTCCTACCTCGAGCAAATCTATTTCCTCAAAGGTATTATAAAAAGAAAAAGAAGCTCTTATAGTGCCGGGTATCTTATAAAAGTCCATTATAGGCTGAGCACAGTGATGCCCAGTTCTTACTGCAATTCCCATTTGGTCTAAGATACTCCCTATGTCATAGGGATGAATTCTACCCACATTAAATGAAATTACAGCAGTTTTCTGAGGAGCTTCCCCATAAATTTTTAAGCCTTCTATTTTTGTTAATGTATTGGTTGCATAAGCTAAAAGTTCAGCTTCATAGGTCGCTATTTTTTCAAATCCTATAGCATTCATATAATCTAGGGCTGCTCCAAAAGCTATTCCTCCAGCAATATTAGGAGTACCTGCCTCAAATTTATGTGGCAAATCTGCATATGTGGTTTTTTCAAAAGTAACCGTGGCAATCATTTCTCCTCCTCCTTGATAAGGAGGAAGTTCGTTTAGTAATACTGATTTTCCATAAAGCATTCCAACACCTGTAGGTCCACATAATTTATGTGCTGAAGTGACATAATAATCTACATCTAGAGCCTGAAGATCAGCCTTGATATGAGGTGAAGCTTGTGCACCATCCAAAAGAACTTTAGCCCCAAAACCATGAGCTTTATCAATTATTTCTTGAATAGGATTAACTGTTCCTAAGGCATTGGAAACGTGATTAACAAAAACCAATTGGGTTCGTTCAGATAATAAGTCCTCATAAACATTCATCTCAAGTGTACCTTGTTCAGTCATTGGAATGACTTTTAAAACAGCCCCAGTTTTCTCACAAAGCATTTGCCAGGGGACAATATTAGAATGGTGTTCCATGGCTGAAATGATTAACTCATCTCCTTTTTTTAAGGATGGTGAATAACCTGATGCAATTAAATTGATGCTCTCAGTTGTTCCACTGGTGAATATAACTTCGTATGGATGGGCAATGTTAAAGTGTTTTTGGATTATGGCCCGGGCGTTTTCGTATGCCTCTGTAGCCTCTTGACTCAAGCGGTGAACTCCACGATGTATATTTGCGTTATAACGAGAATAATAATCTACAATGACATCAATTACCTGTTGGGGCGTTTGAGAGGTTGCTGCATTGTCAAAATAAACCAATGGATTTCCATTTACCTCTCTAGATAAAATGGGAAAATCTTTTCGGATATGTTTTACATCAAACATCTATAATTCAAAACCTAAATTTACGCCTAACTTATTAGCGATTTGTTGATTAATGCGTTTTTTAAGAGATGGTAATTGAACACTTTCTAATACATTATTAGCAAAGGCATAAGTCATCAAGGCTTTTGCTTCTTTTTTAGGAATTCCCCTAGAACGCATGTAAAATAATGCTTCTTCGTTTAATTGCCCGATAGTACATCCGTGGGAACATTTTACATCGTCTGCATAAATTTCCAGTTGGGGTTTCGTATTGACCGTTGCGTTATCGTCAAGAAGAATGTTATTATTTTGCTGAAAAGCATTAGTTTTTTGAGCAATTTTATCCACTAAAATTTTACCATTAAAAACTCCTTCGGATCGATTTGAAAAAATACTTTTGTAATCTTGATGGCTTTCACAGTTTGGTTGTGCATGATGTACTAACGTCGAATGATCTACATGTTGCTTGCCTTCTAGAATAGTTACTCCTTTTAGAGTAGATAAAGCATGTTCTCCTTTATGGAAATAATTTAAATTATTACGAATTAATTTACCTCCAAGTGAAAAAGTATGAACACTTGCGTGGCTATTTTTTTCTTGAGCAATATATGTACTATCAATTAAAGAAGCTGAAGGAAGGTCATTTTGTAGCTTATAATAATCTAAAAAAGAATCTTGATGTAAGTAGATTTCTGTAACACTATTAGTGACTACAGGATGTTCTTTTAAGCTTTGATGCCGTTCAATGATTTGTACTTGAGCATTTTGGTCAATAACAATTAAATTTCGAGGCTGCAACCACAATGCATTTTCATTTCCTGAGGAAAAATGAATAATTTCAATAGGTTTTTCAGCTACTATACTTTTAGGTATGTAAATAAAAGCTCCTTCTTTAGCGTAGGACGTATTCAATGCTGTAAGACTGTCGTCTTGAGGAGCCATTTTATTAAAATACGTGTTGATTAGCTTTCGGTATTTGGGTTTGCTTAAAGCTGCAGACATAAGACAGACATCTAAACCGTCATGAGTCGTGTTTGAAAGAAAAGGACTATAAACCCCATCAATGAAAATAACTTTATAGGTGTCTGTATCATATAAAAAATATTTTCTTACATCTTTTAACTCAATAGTTGCTTCTGATTTTGGAAACAAGGAATAGTCTTGGTTGATTAAGCTAGCCAACGAAGTGTACTTCCATGCTTCATCTTTTTTGGTAGGAAACCCTTTTGCTTCAAATGTCTTTAAGGCCTTAGCCCGTGTTTGATGTACGGTATCGGAAAGATCTAACCCTTCTTCAAATGCCAAATAAGAAGACAATAATTTTTCTTTAAACTCCATATTAAGCTAGTTCTTTAATCCAGTCATACCCCTTAGCTTCCAATTCGTGTGCTAATTCTTTGGTTCCAGATTTTACAATTCTACCATCAAAAAGGACATGTACAAAATCAGGCACTATATATTCTAATAAGCGTTGGTAGTGAGTAATTATAATCACTGCATTGTCTTTGCTTTTTAGTTTATTCACACCATTTGCAACAATTTTTAAAGCATCAATATCTAATCCAGAATCAGTTTCATCTAATATGGCAAGAGATGGCTCTAACATCGCCATTTGAAAAATTTCGTTTCGTTTTTTTTCACCCCCTGAAAAGCCTTCATTTAGGGATCGTGATAGAAATTTAGAATCAATTTCTAAAAGCTTGGCAGTATCCCTGATTTTCTTTAGTAGTTCACTGGCAGGCATATCTTTTAAACCATTTGCTTTTCGATGCGCATTGATCGCAGTCTTGATGAAATTAGTTACCGTTACTCCCGGAATTTCAACAGGGTATTGGAAGGAAAGGAATACACCTAAGTGAGCTCTCTCTTCTGTATTAAGTTCAGCAAGGTCTGTTCCCTTTAAAAGCATCTTTCCTTTGGTGACCTCATAGTCTTCATTTCCAGCAATAGCCAAGGAAAGTGTGCTTTTTCCAGAACCATTAGGCCCCATAATAGCATGGACCTCACCTGCTTTAACATCTAAGTCAATTCCTTTTAAAATGTCTTTTCCCTCTACTTGGGCGTGTAAGTTTTCAATCGTTAACATACTTGGTTTTTTTATCCCACAGATCCTTCTAGGGAGATTTCTAACAATTTTTGTGCTTCTACTGCAAATTCCATAGGGAGTTTGTTTAGCACTTCTTTACTAAATCCATTAACAATTAATGCAATTGCCTTTTCGGTATCAATACCTCTTTGATTGCAATAAAATATTTGTTCTTCTCCAATTTTACTCGTTGTGGCTTCGTGTTCTATTTGGGCGGAGTTGCTCTTTGCTTCAATGTAAGGAAAGGTATGGGCACCACAGTCATTACCCATCAATAAAGAATCACATTGGGAAAAATTACGTGCATTTTTAGCACGAGCTCCTACTTTAACCAAACCACGATAACTGTTTTGAGATTGTCCTGCAGAAATACCTTTAGAAATTATTGTGCTTCGAGTATTTTCGCCCAGGTGAATCATTTTTGTACCGGTATCAGCCTGTTGAAAATTATTAGTTACAGCGATTGAATAGAATTCTCCTATTGAATGGTCTCCTTTTAAAATACAGGAGGGATATTTCCAAGTTACTGCAGAACCCGTTTCTACTTGAGTCCAAGAAATTTTTGATCGATTATGACAAATTCCACGCTTGGTAACAAAATTAAAGACACCTCCTTTGCCTTCTTTATTTCCAGGATACCAATTTTGAACGGTTGAATATTTAATTTCTGCATCATCCAACGCAATAAGTTCTACAACAGCTGCATGAAGCTGATTTTCATCTCTCGAAGGAGCTGTACAGCCTTCTAAATAGCTAACATAACTTCCTTCGTCTGCAATGACCAAGGTGCGCTCAAATTGACCAGTACCTGCCTGGTTGATCCTAAAATAAGTAGATAATTCCATAGGACAACGAACTCCTTTGGGTATATAACAAAAAGAACCATCCGTAAAAACAGCACTGTTTAAGCCAGCATAATAATTGTCTTTGGGAGGAATGACAGAACCTATATACTTTTTAACCAATTCAGGATGTTCTTTGATGGCTTCTGAAATCGGGCAAAAGATAATTCCTTTTTTTGCTAAAGTGTCTTTAAAAGTAGTCGCTACTGAAACAGAATCAATTACGATGTCAACTGCTACTCCTGAGAGTTTTTTTTGTTCATCTATTGAGATGCCTAGTTTGTTAAATGTTTCTAGCAATTCCGGATCAACTTGATCTAAGCTCTCATATTTGGGCTTTTTTTTAGGCGCAGAGTAATAGGAAATAGCTTGTAAATCAGGCTTTTTATATTTGACATTTGCCCAATCGGGCTCTTCCATTTTTACCCAAGATTCATAGGCGTCAAGACGCCATTGTGTCATCCATTCAGGTTCTTCTTTTTTTTCTGATATGCGTCGAACAATATCTTCATTTAAGCCAATGGGAAAAGTGTCTGATTCAATATCCGTGTAAAAACCATATTCATATTCTTTGGTTTCTAACTCTTTTTTTAGTTCTTCTTCTGTATATGGCATTTTTATTTTTTATAACGAAAAACTCTCACCGCAGCCGCAAGTTCTTTCTGCATTAGGATTGTTAAATACAAATCCTTTTCCGTTAAGCCCTCCCGAGTATTCTAGTGTGGTTCCTATAAGATATAACAGACTTTTTTTGTCAACTAAAATTTTTACTTGATTGTCTTCAAAAAGTTTATCATCTTCTTGAAGGGTTTTATCAAATTTTAATTCATAAGATAAGCCTGAACAACCACCACTTTTAACACCAACACGAACATAATCATTGGTTAGGTCGAAGCCGTCTTCTCTCATCATGACTGCTACTTTCTCTCGAGCTGTTTGGGCAACCTTAATCATTCAAATAAAAATTATTCTAAATATTATGTAAATATAGCTTATTCTTATTAATTTAAGCTATCTCGAAATCAAAACGATTAATACCAAAAAGCAAGGAAAATGTCTTTTCCTCCACGTGCTTTTGAAAAGTCTCCTGAAGTACTTTCTGTGCTTCCAACAATTAGTACTCTTCCGTCTTTAAAAAAAGCAGACGCATGTCCTATATCTAATCCATTTCCCTCAAGCGAATAAGAGTTTATGGGGGAGCCATTTGGGAGGCTGTGTATTAAAATTATATTGTTGCTCATAGGATTTTCTCCTTCTTTAAGAATTCCCGAAGAATAATGTCCTAAAACAATCAGAGTTCCATCTGGTCGCTCCAATATTGATTTTCCTGTTTCAAAACCATCTTCTCCAATGTTTTGAATGCTTTTAAGAAATCCGCCTGGAGTTAAAGTAACAATTACAATGTCAGAGGACCCTTTTCC
>Ga0307995_1000831_pt1 | contig 20160 bp, 24 predicted proteins | sample EllFjometagen262_FD_203132 | JGI IMG/M metagenome (GOLD analysis project Ga0307995, IMG submission 203132) | Marine microbial communities from Ellis Fjord, Antarctic Ocean - #262 | ecosystem: Environmental > Aquatic > Marine > Unclassified | place: Southern Ocean | collected 2014-11-02
CTGGAAAGAATAGATCCAAACCACTATCTTCTGTGTGGTAATTCACTCTTGTTTCATACTTACCCTTGAGAAAATCAGAGTGTTCTTCATTCACAATTTTAATGTTAATAATCATAATATTCTAAGATATTATTTCTTTCTTAAATATTTTCAATTTACATTTTAAAAATTGAAAAATTAAATATATAAAAATAATATCTTAGGATAGTCATTATGACTGAATATTTGACCGACCCCAAAAATGAGAGATTCGTTATTTTTCCTATTAAGCACCACGATATGTGGGATTCCTACAAGAATGCACTATCATGTCACTGGGTAGCCGAAGAGATTGATTTTTCAACCGATTCAACCGATTGGGAGAATAAATTAAATGATAACGAAAAATTCTTTATCGAAAATATCCTAGCGTTCTTTGCCGGTGCAGATGGGATTGTCAATGACAATCTTATGGAAAGGTTTTCAAATGAGGTCACTATTCCAGAAGCGAAATTCTTCTACGGATTTCAAATTGCTATGGAAAATATACACAGTGAAACTTATTCTCTAATGATAGATACTTTTGTCAAAGATACTGTTAAAAAAGATAAGTTATTCAATGCATTAGAAACACTTGATTCTGTGAAACAGAAGGGTGACTGGGCCATTAAATGGATTAATGACAAAGATTCATCATTCGCTATGCGTCTTATTGCGTTCGCTATTGTAGAAGGCGTCTTCTTCTCTGGGTCCTTCTGTGCCATATTCTGGTTGAAAAAGAGAGGTCTTATGCCCGGTCTAACCTTTTCCAATGAACTCATTTCAAGGGACGAAGGTCTTCACACAGATTTTGCAGTGTTACTATATTCTAAAATAGAAAACCGCGAGACAGAAGAAAAAGTTCATGGCATTTTTAGAAATGCAGTTGAAATTGAGAAGAATTTTATTACCAAATCTCTACCATGCTCGCTTATTGGTATGAATTCAGAACTGATGTCGCAATATATTGAATTCGCCGCCGATCGCCTTCTAACGCAATTAGATTACGCTAAGATTTGGGATACACCAAACCCATTCCAATTTATGGAAAACATGTCCATCCCAGGTAAAACCAATTTCTTTGAAAAACGGGTAGGTGAATATCAGAAATCAAATGTCGGAAACGACCGAAATATTACTGGTGCCTTCGATTCAGACGACACCGAGTTCTAATGTTTTAATAATTTTTCTACATTACTCTTACTTCGGCTGGTCGATTTTACCTTTTTTGTCTCTATTTTTAGTGAAAATTGTCTTTTGTCCTCGTCGTATAGTAATATTCTTATATCCTTTATTTTACCCGTTTCCTTATCATAATTTACTTCTGTATTTTTAGATAACATTCCTTTTGATAAAGAACTTGTTAATAGTTTCTTTAATTTTACTATTTCAACAACACCCATAGTATATTTTTCTTTCAACACGTCATCGATATAAATATTTACCCGGTTAATTCTCAATCCTTTTTCCAATTTATTCCAAGGTCTATTAAAAATATTATTTATCTCATTGTCTAATAAATTATTCATAATTGTTGGTTTTACCACCTCCCCAGTATTATTATTATTATTATTATTTCTTTTTTTCAATGATAATAATCTATCTTTATTTTCTAAATCTTTTAACGCTAATGGTTTTTTATGTATCCGTTTATTTTCTTTTATTTCTTCCGTTTTTTTAATTTCATTACTATCATTACTGGTTTCTTTGCCAATGGATAGATCGCTATTCTTCTGCTTCATCATATCCTGTATTTTCTCAAGGTTGTTCATTTTATTATATTCTTTGTATTTCTTTATATAAAATTTTTTTATAACAATATATTAGAATGCGATTTGATAGTGATTTCAATAAAACAACAAATGATGCTTGTAATCTTATATACGATCAATCCGAAGAATTAAAGAAATTACCATCAGAAGAAAAAGATAAGATTCTCAATCAATGCAATGACGCAAAAGTTAAATTATTGAACTACAAAGCGAAATCTTATAATTATTCACAACACATCCCGAGACCAGTGTATAATGGGGCTTTTAAAAAGGACACACTTTCGGGAAAAGATGCTAAAGGAGCAAGCACTGTTATGTGTACAGAACTAGATCAACTACAGGGTAGATGTGTCCCTATCAAGTATTATGTTCCAGAAAAACCTACTGCAAATTTTAACAGTGAAAAAGAGGAAAATATGGAAGAAATTTTAATGGGTGATATTTTTTCAAACACACTTGATAAACAAGAAGATGTACCATTAGTTGTAAAACTTCTTGGTGATGGTGTGGGCAAGATAGTGAATAGTCTTGGTCACTTCGGAAGTGAATATTTAAAAGACAACGGATTACCAGGAATAGAATGGTATAATACCGAGTTTTCTGCAAAATACTTTCCAAATGACCTGGATACAAATATGGAAAACGCAAATAAATTATTCGCAAATCCAATAGGGAATTTATTTATAGGTGGTGGTACTTGTAATGTAGGTTCTTCCGATTGTCCGCCACTCGGATCCAATTATGTCATAGAAAACGAACAGAATGGTGTAACTGAATATATACCAGTTAACAATATCCCTCTAGGAAATGCCAGGGGTTTAATACCGAGTATAAGTGAAGACATTATCCAAACTATTGAATTTCCACTTAAAATGGTTGGAATATTGAAGACCAAAAAACAAAACGAGTATCATATAGGTAGTTACAATGAAATAAATCCGTCCGATGAATATCTATTCATATTGTATTGTTCTCAAATGGAACAATTAATGAATCAAATCTTGAATGGTAAGAATTTCACAGTAATAAATGGTAAGGAATATTATATTAATATATTAAAAAAGAAATTGGAAAAAACACATATTCCTAATATTGCGAACTTCTATTCAGATGATTATGATGAAAATCTAACATATAATTATTTGAAAAATAATTTTGATACATTTAAAAAAGAATGTGGTCTGATAACCGGTATATCCGATTTCCCTATTACTAAATGTTGTCTGTATTTTTACAGCAATATTATCCCAGATAGTTTACACAGTGAATACGGCGTATCACCATTAGATGAAAATAACAAGGTTATTTTAGAAAAAATATTCAATAATGAAAAACTTATAGAATATCTTAAGCGTTTCCTCTTTCCGTTCAATCCAAATTTATTTAAGAATCGTATATTCGTTCCTTACGCTACGTCGTGTCCAGGGGCTCTAAATAGTAAGTGTTCTGTAAATGGACAGATATGTACATCTCTTACAAGAACTGAAACTAAACATGGTAAATCGGTAGCTGGGAAATTCAAAATGTTAGGTGGTCTTATCACTAATTTATTCGGTGAAATTACGGGTGACTCAGATAAGGTTTTAGAGGACCCCACAATTTGTCTTGACAATGTTTTAAAAATTCAACCCACATTCGATGTAGCCCAAGTTGGTAAATGCACAGGTAAATATTGTATGGTAGCCGATCAAGTATGCTCCCTGTCCAATATGTCGTGTGTTTCTGGCGAACGCCAAGATTCAAAATATACTGACAATCTAAAAGCATTCAAATATATTCTGGATAAATTTAAAACAGAATACAAAAATACATATACCATAAAACCTAATAAACCAAACAAAGAAAACAAAGCTGGGATCGAGTCCTTCTCTTCAGGGGAAGTATTCACACGGAATACATTAACCAGAATATTTTGTATGCTTCTCTTTATTCTTTTTATTTACTTAATTTACAATGCACAAAAATAATATTTTCTATATATAAGATGACCACGATCAGTTGCCCGACAGATACTTCAATATCTGACGCTTTCAATAAAAATAATAAAAAATCTAAATACACCCCTGAACAAATAAAATCCGTGAATAATTACACTGATTACGATTATCTGGCCAGAATACCTACTCCTAAACTTCCTTGTGAATATGCAGCACAAAATTGTGCCCGTTATAGTAAAGAATCGCCACACGTTCCCCAAGATATTGCCTGTTGTGACAAAGGAGTCATGAAAATATTACGTTGTGGTGGTAACCAATATCCATATACAGAAATTAATGGACAATTTGTTCCGGACGATTGCCGTGATAGCGCACGGATAAATGCAATTCAAGATAGTTATAAAGACATATTAACCCAATCCAAGAATATAAAAGATTTAAAATGGAAATTAATGGGCAATAACCAATCCAATAACAAATTAATTAGAGATGTCGAAAAAAACTTGGCTGATGCTATCAATGCGTCAATGGTAGCGCCTATCGCTGGGAAAAAAAAATTAACATACGCCGATGTTCAAAATAGACAACTTATTATCCATTTAAATGAGAAATATCGTTTAAACGAAATAGTGACTTTCCCATTTAAAGGTATTTCCTATAAATTCCGTTATACGGAACAACTACAAAATGCTATTATGAAAATATCCCCTTCTTGTGTAGTAAATGAATGTACAAATGAAGGTTCTATATGTAAAAAAGGCGCAACTGGTGCCAGCAAAGGAAATTATATTTGTGCGGATACAGGTGTCCATTTATCTGATAAAATGAAATACGAAAAGCAATGGATTAAAACTCAACGCTCTGGGAGATCTAAATATTATGACAAAACAAAACAAGAACTCAATATAGCCGATTCATTAACTTGTCCTGTATTTTTAGATGGGCAGCAGAAATACTGTACCAACTTTTATAATTTTTCCAAACCAAAGGGTATGTTTGTTAAGGATAAACTTTCAAAAGCTGTCTATGATAATATTAAATCCATCGCTGTTAATATGGAAGTCCTCACCAATCCAAATGTAAATATAGGAAGTGATTACCTTGCCACCACACATCAATGTATCGATGATGATGGAAATTATCAGAATGTTCAAACGCCCATGAATGATTCAGGAGGTAATTACAACAAGTATAATAATATTGCAGAGGCACTCAATTCGTCATTAGTGGACAAAAGTAATGGTAAAGGTGTTTATAAATTAACGGTACCTGATGTTCAAAATGGAAAACTTCTCGAATATTTAAATAAGAAACATGATTTAAACGATGTATTGACTTTTACATTCAATGGTCATTCTTATGAATTCTATTACACGGAACACCTAAAAAGTGCCATGAGTGACGAACAAAGCGGTGGCATAATATATAGTCTAATTGATGATATTAAAGAAGTGAACCCAATTGCTCTAATGACCAGATTTATCGCGCAAAGTGATAATGCTTCTATGAAATGTAGCGACATCGCTAATAAGAACCCGGCATATCCTTTAAAAAGATATGATACTATAGTAACCGGTCTAGATTTGAATGCTAATAAAACATTTGATACAGCCGAACGATCTGATGTTAATCTTGAAAATTGTTATATTGCCAATGAAGGATTTGAAAGTAATAAAAGTACCAAGACAGAGACCAATAAGACCAATAAGACCAATAAGACCAATAAGACCAATAAGACCAAGAGCAATTCAATTAATTTTGAAAAATGTCCTGATAAAAGTCAATTAAATAAATTATACACCGATTTATCATTCAATGCAGTAAATAGTGACACGGTGCATACTACTGCTTTAGATGTATCTTGCTGTAAAAAAGAGTGTGAAACTGTTGATAAGGGTCTTAAAATTAAATGTCAACAAGATTGTAATTCATTATTTGCTAATTTTCAGGTTCCTGTAACTTATAATAATGATATGCCAAAAGATAATAAGACAAATGAACTGATTCAATTGGCTGATATGGTGAAACAAAATTACGTAGGGGCTTTAATTACCGGTGGAAAAGGAGGTAATAAAATATTAGGTAAAAATTATGTCATTCCCATGGATTTTGGAATAAATATTCCATTTGTTGATGAAAAAGTAGATGGTAAATGCATCAGTTCCAAAAATCCAGGAGTCAAAAAACAACGGTATATGTATATTCGCGGTATTCCCAAAGGTGACATTGCAGAAAAAATAGGTATGTCTATCAATTTACCAGAAGAACCCCCATCCACTGAGGATGAAGCTGTCGCCGCCCTTGCCGGGTGGTATAAACTAACTCATGATGTCGGGAAAGATCGCTTGGAACAAATATTGAGAGAATTAAAGATAAAATGTCATTCATTCCTATATGATGTCAAGGTAAATGAACATGGGGATTGGACACCATTACAACCTTTGAAAATACCACCCGAATGTAAAAATTATCTCAAAACTATCACATCTACAGACGAATATAATAAACTTAGTGATTCTATTTCGGGCAGTTTAAGCGGTCTCGTTCCCTCTATTGCCGAAGATTTGGTAGATATTCTGGCAGTGACTACAAAAAATATACCAAGTATGATAGATATAGAAACAGATACTTGTAAAAGAGTTACTAAAAAACTAGGAACAGCAAGATACAATCATGCTAAGACTAAACATTATTCATTTGAAACATTCTCGAATATCGAGAACAACACACCAATAAACCCATATCTGAGATTATTCATACTCACACTTGCGTTATTCGCGCTATTCGCGTTATTCACAAGGTTTTATTGATTTATTTTTTATCTTATTATTATATAGAATAATATGGATATGATACAAATAGGAATAGTAATAGCTATAGTGGTATTACTAATATTACTACACAAATATTTACCATCAGTTATCAGTGGAAATAGTCGATTGAAAATACAGGAAATTTATCCAGACCCACACCTGGTTCCTTTATATAAACAAGATAAAGTTGATCTAAATGAAGGGATTATTAATTATTCAATATTAAGTTCTAGAAATAGTTATCTTGATAACAATAAGGATTGTAGTTTAGATGCTCTTAAACAAGTATTAGATTACGGGGCTAAATTTATTGAATTAGATTTATTTACAGATGATGACACTATTGTTGTAGCAAAAGACGTGCATTTACAGAAACGTCTAGATTTTAAAGATTGTTGTAATATTATTAACAATAACGCTTTTAAGTTACACCCATATGATCCATTATTTCTATACCTAAAATGTAAATCATTGGGTCCATATGAACAGAATGAAATCGCCAAAATAATTAAACAAGTTATTCCTTCAGACCATTTGTTACATAAAAAATACGGAAATTTTGGAAACACTCTCGCCAATAACGACAAAGAGTCTATATATAATATGTCCCATAGCATTGATGAATTTAAAAATAGAATCATAATTGTAACCGACAACCCCAAACCCCTAAATAAAGATCTACCACGCAGTCTAGACGATATAACCAATCTATCCACTGGCGATAATTATCACGTCGGAATAAACCATATTCCAACATCAGAGAATCCAGAAGAAGTCATATCCACTTCCGATAAAAAAATGTCTCTATACTATCCTAACGATGATTTCGCCTGGATAGGGGTGTCCGGAACTCAATTTATTCCTATGAAATTTTATGAAAAGACAGAGGCATTGGATGCTTATCTTAAAATATTCTCTATTGATAATAGAAGTGCGCCTAATAGAAGTTATATGACTATTAAAAAAAAGAGTTAATATACTTTGTTTTTAAAAATTTGCGTTAAACATATTATAACCAGGGTTATTAAATATCCAAGTTTAGAATACCAATGTATTCCATCAAAACGATAGTCGCTCACAGGCCATAAAAATGCAGGTCCCTTCCATTTTTCTATTGAATGTAAAAATATATCCATAATTATCGCAAAAATTGCCCCAAATATAGCTTTTTCTCCTGATATAATATAAATTAATGTCCATAGTATTAATGAATGTGATATAGCATATAATAACCAATCGGTTTCTGTCATCTTATCAATTGGAACCCATTCAGATAGGGTTTTTTTAAAATCAAATGTCTTATGAACAAAAGCAAGTTTGTAGGTATAATAACTAAATCCTAGAAAATCTGGTAGTATTCCCGCTATCAATCCTTTGTATCCAAATAATTGATATCCTATTATCCCATGCGACATGAATGATGGCATTTATTTAGTGATAATATTTTATTTACGTGCTCATTCTTTTTATTATCCATTCCTCCAATTTTGTCATATATATATCAGATAGTATGATTGTTCTATGCGACACTTTAATAGATAACATAGTATTTAGTATTCTACTATTTATATTTTTTTTCAATTTTATTTATCTATCTATATATAAAATGGACAATGTATTCAAATTATCAATCATCATAATAATATATATGCTCGTTTGTAATTATTTTAAATCATCTGATTCTGCCCCCATTGACAGCAATGTTGTCGGTGACGGTGACAGTGCCAGTGACGACAGTGGTGACATCTTTGGCGGTGGTCTTGAATCCATTTCTTGTAAAATGGATACGAGCATACTTAAAACTTTCAATCAAGGAATTAAATTAACAGAATCGTCCAGATTTCAACAAATGGTCGATATTAAAAATAAAGAATACATAGATCTACAGAATTTTGATTCTAAAGAAAAACAGTTCAACTGCACCAACTGTAATTCCACAGATTGTGATACTACCCCAAATATTAAAGCCGACACATTAATAGAAAGTTATGTGAATCTCCCTAATGCTAACGGACTTACCAATGAGTTTATCGACGGTGGTAAGTGTTGTCCCAATTGTTACAGCGGAGTTATAGTAGATGGTAAAAAAAAATGTCGTAAAGAATGTATTTCCGGTGATTTCCAAGATTATAGCGGTGATTGCCTAAGTGATTCAAAATTCACTGAATTTATTCAAGGCAACGCTTCTTTTTAATTATCCTTATGGTGACCACACATCCCATTGAATTTCCCTTTAAATTTACAAGGCTGTCCTGATTTACATGTAGCGGAACACGTGACTATCGGTACTCCTGTCTTTACTGTCGCCTGTACAGTTGATGTAGTGTGAATAGACGGTATATGTCCGCCATATCCTACCCTATGTGGTAATAACGGTATCCTAGTTCTACAATACGGACAACATCTTTCAGTTACCCTCAATCTCTTGGTAATCATTTTGCTTTTTAATGATAATAATAAACATCCGTAATGATATTTGTGGTTGCATTTTAATTTTATTTGAGTTTCCTCTGATAGATCATCGCCACATATATTACAACAGGTTTCTTCCATTTAGTTATAATTACATTGTCTTTTTTAAATATATTTAAAAAACTAAATATACTATTTAATGATGAACATCCTTTCTAATAAAGAATTTACTTTCAATTCTAAATTATTATCTATTTCGGTAGAACACCCCGTGGGTAATAATATTTTACATTTCATAAAATACAATAAATCACCTTTCATTATTCAATCACCACTCCTCTATGTACCATTTGGATGCCAACAGTTCAATAATCATAATACTCTGGATATATCATTCCATAATGTTAAATACTCTTCTTTAACAAAACAATTCTATGACTCAATAAACAATATTCATAATTATATTCTATCTAATTTTAATACATCGAATAAGACGATATTTTCTATTAAACATTCTGTTGGTTACCCTCCTATTTTAAAAACAAATTCAGACAATGTTTCTGTGTGGAATAATAAAAGAGAAGAACTACGTAATACTATCCAGAAAAACACATTTGCAGTGTGTATTTTACATCTAAAAGGAATATACAGTAACGATAAATCAATTGGCTTTATATGGGAAACATTACAAGTCCGTTTAAAAGAAGAAGTCAATCTTAATTTATATGCTTTTATTGACTCACCGTTACCACCGGTAAAGGTCAAGTCAGTGACGTTACCCATTGATAAATATTCTAAAATGCTTAAGATGGGTATAAGTAAACAAGCTGTTGAACAAAAGAAACTAATGGATGGAGCAATTAAAAAACCCAGTGCAACCGATCTGATGTCAGGTCTATCTCAACTTAAAAAAGTTAAAACTATTTATAAAGAAAAAGATAAAGATTCAAAATTTAAAAACCCCGATTCAAATCAATTTGTTATAGACCAAGATACCATATTAAATGCATTGAAAGGATTGAAAAACTCCAAAGTATAGTTTTTTTCTTATTAATATTATTAATTAATATCTATGTCTATATATATGTCAATTATAGATAATTTTTTTACAAAAAAATCCTTATTTTGGGGAATCATCCGATTAATTTTACCGATACTTATAATCTTGTTTTACTTTTATGTCATGTATATATTGTATTACAGATTACCAGTTAAAATAATGAATAAAAATAAAAAGAAAATTGAAATATAGATATAATTATATAATAACATTATAACATTATGAATGGTATTGCTTTGTTTGGGAAAATGGGTTCCGGTAAATCCACAACAGCAATCGAATTATTCAATCATTTTAAATCAGTGGATACAGCCAATTATCCAGTTATCTATTCCTTTGGAACAGGTGTAAAACGTTGCGCTAAAGAATATTTTGATACAGAATTATCACAAAAGAAAGATCGGGATCTACTCATTAATATCGGTATGGGGATGCGGAATATTCGCGAAGATGTTTGGATAGAATATCTAAGTAGGGCTATGATCAAAGATTCTAAAAGATGTAGCCATCTTAAATTAAAACATATTCCTATCGTGGATGATCTTAGATTTGTTAATGAATACGACTTTCTCAAAGAGAATAATTTCACAATTGTTAAAATGTCAGTTTCACCATTAGTTCAAGAATATCGCCTCCGAGAGTTGTATCCACAGGATTGGGATAAACATAAAAACTATTCATCTCATATTAGTGAAAATCTTAATAGAGAGTATAATGTAGAAATCAATTCTGAAAATCCTATTGAAACAAATATAGAATCTATAAAAAATTATCTTGGTTATTAATATAATATGAGTTTTCCGCTTGGACAATCCTTTAGAATTGAAGATATAATGAAATCAGAACAAGGAAAATATTTAACTTTCAGAAAACTATGGTGGGCCAATTATGAAAAGTTACCCAAAAATTTTGCCATGGGTGGTACTAAATCTAGCAATTTTATAGGTATGTCTAATCTAGAACCATTAAAATATGACGGTATCGGTAATTTTTCTATTTATAAAAATTAATCTTATTTACGATTTCCGCCATATTTGGTGGCATTTTTGATATGATTGTCTCTGCATCCATCTTGAAATACAGAATCACCCCTGCATTTATTATAAGTATTGGGATACTCCACATTTCTGTAATTGGTTCTTTTCTATAAAATGTATAATACACATATATACCATAAAAATATAACATATATCTAAATTTCGGGTTAAAGGGATATGCGGATACATACACCCCGTAACATGATATACAGGTAGCGACAAATGCCAATACTGACATAAAACGTCCTAATCCCCTCCCGATTTGTCCAACAACATCCGATCCTTCTTTCTTTTCTTCTTTCTTTTCTTCTTTCTTTTCTTCTTTCTTTTCTTCTTTTTTCTTTTCTACCATTTATTTATTATCACATAAAAAATAAAATAATTTTATATTAATTATATATAACATGAATTATAATCCTAATTTTGAACAACCACAACTATCACAGCAACCAACTGCACAACAACCACCACAGCAGGCTTTACAGCAGCCAATTGTTCAACAACCTCAAATGTTTCAACAACCTCCTCAAATGGTTCAGCAACAGCCACAGCAACAGCCACAGCAGCAACAGCAGCAACAGCAGCAGCAACAGCAACAGGCAGTTCAGAAACCTATATTTAATCCACCCAAAGAACTCTTTCAAGTCCCATATACAGGATCGTCCTTCCTTGGTAAAGTAAAAATATCGGTTATTGCGATAGTCTTATTCTTTATATTTGGTAACCCGCTTGTATTCGCGACAGTAGATAGTATCGTTCCAGAATTTGTTTTCACCCTTACAGGTAAATTAACACAACAAGGAGTCCTTGCCCATTCTCTCGTATTTGGTCTAGTATTCTTTATTGTCCTATTCTTTGTTAATTAAATCGTTTGAACCTTACGAGCAATTATCAATGGATTACTTTGAGCCAGATTTTCTTTTGCTTTTGATTTATAATCAAAGGTACATTTATGTTCTTCCGGGTATCGACACTTCATACAATACTCTTTCCCACAAGAGCAAGTAAACGACATCAGTCCCACCCTCACATTGCAACACACACATCTCTTTTTCATATTCTTTATATATTAAAAAAAGATGTAAATCTTTTCAATTTATTATTCTAGATTTTTACATTAGGCGGCGGACCATAAGTGGGAGAGTATTGATACTACTAACCGTATATTCGGTTGACTCATCATACATCGGTGCTTCTATCTGTGTAACAATATTCCGCTCCCGCTTATGACCTCTACCAGATATCTCCACATTATTGTCCTGGCTGAACATTGTATCCAGAAACTTCATCTCTGTCCTTGTAAAACAACCTGTCTTTTTGTTACTAAGGTGAGCCTTCTCGAGGAATGCGCTCCTTGAAGCACTTACCTTACGGGCCCAGCTGTAAGAGTGTGTCAGGTGATCGTTGAAAGTTTGTAACTCTTCTAGCTTTCCGTTAATGTGTTCCAGCTCGTATTTATACCCGTCAAGCTCTTCCTTAATGGCGTTTGTATCGGTAGATGTATACTCTTGGCGAATTGCCCAGCAGAATTTGATATAATCTCCTTCGGAAATATTATCCTTGTTGTCGTCCATTATCTCCATCATCTGGACGATGTTCTTACTGATAGGGAGTTTAGTGCTCATTGTTTGTAGTTAGGTGTAGATGAATACTATACTTTTTATTATATAATTTCAATTTATCTATTAACACCTCGTAAATATATATAAATAAAAGAGCATATATCTATCTAACAATGTGTGGAATCTTCTTTTATAGAGGTACAAATCATACTCTCTCATCGTTACAGGCTGGCATTGAATCGGTCTCTTCAAGAGGTCCTGACAAAACAGTTACTCTTATTAAAAATGATACCATTATGGCATTTCACCGATTAAGTATTATGGATACGAGTGACAACGGATCTCAACCCATGCCTCATCCAATGGATAATGATATTGTCTTGATGTGCAATGGTGAAATCTATAATCACATAGAATTAATTAAAAAATACAACCTAAAAGATTACAGAAGTAAATCAGATTGTGAAGTTATTCTATGGTTGTATAAACTTATCGGTATTGAAAAAACACTCCAAGAACTGGATGGTGTATTCTCTTTCGTTATTATTGATAAAAGTAATATAATAGTTGCTCGTGACCCATTTGGGGTTAGACCTCTATTTTATAATTTTAATAAGGATATTTATGTATCCAGTGTTTTAAAAGGTATCAGTAATTATACAAAAAATACAGGACAGTTTCCACCTGGCCATTACTGGGAAAGCAATACAAATAACACTGTCAGGTGGTATTCAAATAGATATAAAATGACTCTATTCCCCACCGATGAAGAGTATATCATAACAAACATTCGTAATTTATTCGAAAAAGCAGTTGAAAAACGCATGCAATCCCACCGCGAAGTAGGTTGTTTATTGTCCGGTGGTTTGGACAGCAGTCTTGTTGCTGCATTGGTATCTAGAAATATGAAGGGGGCAAAATTAAAAACATTCAGCATCGGTCTTAAAGGAGCAGAAGATCTAAAATATGCCAGATTGGTGGCAGATCATATCGGGTCCGACCACCACGAAGTAATTGTGACCGAACAAGAAATGATTGATGCCATTCCCGAAGTTATTAAAACTATCGAATCTATGGATACCACCACTGTAAGGGCCAGTGTGCCCAACTACCTTGTGTCCAAATATATCAAAGAGAATACTGATTGTAAAGTTATCTTTCAGGGCGACGGTGCCGACGAAGTTTGCGGGTCTTACATCTATCTCAACAATGCTCCCAATCCCGCCAGTTTTCATGGCGAGTGTATGTCGTTGCTCAATAATATTCATATGTTTGATGTTCTTAGAGCAGACAGAACCATTTCATGCTGGGGACTGGAACCCAGAACACCTTTCTTGGACAAGATATTTGTTAATTATTATATGAGTATCTATACACCTTTAAAACTACATTCACACGGTAATATTGAAAAATATCTTCTCCGCAAAGCATTTGAAGATTCAAATCAATTGCCTAAAGAAGTTCTATACAGAAAAAAAGAAGCGTTGTCCGACGGATGCAGTTCCAAAACCAATAGTTGGCATACTATCATACAAAACCATATCGATAAATGTATTACAGATACCGATTTCAATACACACAAATCTGCTTATGAACATATGAAACCAGAATTAAAAGAATCCCTCTACTATCGTAGAATCTTTGATAAATATTATAAGTCACACGAAAAATCTATTTCACGCTTTTGGTTACCGAAGTGGTGTGGAAATATCACCGATCCATCTGCCCGCGTATTGAATAATTATTCTAGAACAAACACTTCATTGCCACAGTCCCATACGTGAGATACCACATTCAAGTCTGCGTCCCGGAACAGTTTGAATAGTTCGTGCTGCTCAAAGATATAATAATATCTATCGTATTTATCTTCCCCATTAACCCATGGAACAATCGTATCACCGTATGAATCAAAGGTTACTCTTGTTTTTGTAGGTTGTTTAATGGACCATACCGACAACAGTATCTTTCCCCTTGAAACCCGCTTCATTTCTCTTAGCGCTTTAATCCTGCGTTCTGCTGTTGCTAGGTGATGAAACGAAGCAATACAAATCATATTATCAAATGATTTGTTTGGAAAATCCAACTCACACATATCCATTACATAGGATTCTTTATCTTTTTTACGACATATTTCTACAAAGGATATAGAAGTATCTATACCCGTGAATTTCCGACTCTCAAACTGCATATTCCGACCACTTCCACACCCAATGTCCAATATATTACTGTTTAACTCAGTAGATTCCAGAAAATCTACTATCCATTTCCAGGTGTATGCTCTTGTTTTGTCAAAATGACTCGCTATTTCATTGTATACATCTGTAACATGTGTTTGTTCCATTATATTATATTTTGTTATGCTATTTTCAATTTAAATATCAATTATAAATATATATAAAATGAATATAGTCACGTTCAATTGGGACAATAAAAGTTGTGATATAGGGAAAATACCATTAGAGGAAGCATCTTTCTATACCGTAGCGCGCTCAAATACTGCTAGAGAAATGTTAAATGAATATATTACGTTTGATGTAAATGATCCCACTGTATTAGCAAGGGAATGTAACAAAAAAAATAAACAAGACGTCACTGATAACTATCGCGTATGGAGACTTTACAACAAAATATCATTTATAAAAAAATTATTATCCGATGGTTTAGATATATTAGCTATACAAGAAGCTCAATATTTTGATTCGGGAAAAATTATTGAAGACGTTAACAAAATCCACGGAAAAAATTATGAAGTATTGTGTAATACAGGTACTGCAGATACACTCACTTATCAGAGTCTTTTTATCTATAATACTGATAAATTTGACTTATTAACAGAAATGTATAATCCATATATATTAGAAGATGGGGATTTTGTTGATAAAGTAAGCAATAAATATCCAACAGAGGGTTACCGGCAAATATATCGTAGTGGTTGCAGGCAAAAAAATTTACAAAAAGTTAGAGAGTATGCTGCGCGAAGCATATCAGGACAACCCGATATGGTTGAATTTCCAAAACAATTAACTTGGTGGGATAGGGGATTTATATGTTGTAGACTGCAAGATAAAACAACAAAAAATACATTTGTTGTTATGAATATTCATCTTCTTCATTTTAATATGAAAAATCTGGAACGTCATGGTATAACTGATGGTTCTACTGTAGCCAGAATGAATTATTTATTTGAAGAAATATTAGATGCAATAGGGTTTAATCATCAAACTGAAACACTTATTATGGTGGGTGATAGTAATGAATACTTTCAATATATACCAGTTGATGGGCGGATAGACGCCGAGTATAAAGGAGATAGATCTGTAATATTACAAACCAAAAATGGTGCAGTTGAAATACTATTTAAATATTTAAAAGACCCTACTTGCTGTACATACACCGGACACCCCAAATATCTAGGGGAATTTGGTGCGGGTCGTTTGAGGAATAGAGAGTATTTTTCTGATGTAGCAGCTTATACACCCTCCGATAAATGGGTCGCAAGTGTCGGAATAATTAAAAGGCACATCGGAATTTTTGATGAAGAAATAAATTTAGAACATGATGCTTCAGATCATTTGCCTGTGCGTATGATATTAAATCAAACAAGACCATTTCAGAAGGCGCTTAGAGCCCGCTTAGGTGGTAGAAGAAAATCTAAAAGAAAATATAGAAAGAGAAAATCTAAAAGAAAATCTAGAAGAAAATCTAGAAGAAAATCTAGAAGAAAATCTAGAAGAAACTAATTTTATTTATAGTGATATGTATTACCGATTAAATGTTCCACAATATTCGTTAAAATTGAAAATATTTAAGGAAAAATATGTATACAATAGTATACAATGTCTAACAGTTCAAAACAAAAGGGTCAATATTTTACTGTATCCAAAAAATTACAAGATATTACAGTGTCCTTTGTAAAAAATACAAAGGGATTAATGTTAGAACCTAGTTTTGGAAGGGGTGATTTAATTAATAGTGTATTGAATAAATATAAAGATCGGAAAATACTTGCAGTTGAATTGGATAATAGTATCAAATCAATAGTAAAAGATAATAAAGTGGAGTTTCACTATATGAATTTTATGGATTTTGAACATGATACTCTATTTAGTACTATATTTGGTAATCCACCTTATGTTAATAAACATACCGAGAGCTATAAGAATAGTATATTAAGCAACTGTAATTTATATATGATATTTATAGAAAAATGCTTCTATCATTTAGATGAACACGGGGAAATGATTATGATTATACCAAGTGATTTCTGGACAAACACTGGCGGTTCAAAATTAAGAACTATGATGATAGAAAATGGAACATTTACACACGTTTATTATCCATCGAAAGAAAATTTATTTGAAAATGCATCCCAAGATATTATAATATTCAGATACGAGAAAGATAATATGGATAGAAAAGTTGTGTATAATGATAAAGACAAATATCTGACATGTAATTCTAGTATTATACAGTTTAATGACAATGTATCTCAAGGTATGCAAATAATAGGAGATATATTTGATATTAAAGTAGGTATAGTTCCAGGTAAAAAAAAAATATTTCAAAATGATCTATTAGGCAATGTCTATATAAATACAAGTAATGGAACTAAAAAATTTATATGGATTAAAAGTTTCCCCACTGATAATGTTATATTAAATAATTATTTACTCCAATACAAAGACGAACTGATATCTAGAAAATGTATTAAATTCACCGAGGATAATTGGTTTGCGTGGATGACCCGAAATCAAAAGTTTATGGAATCCAATAAAGGTAAAGAATGTATTTATGTACCCATGATAAGTCGTAATGAAACACCGTTCATTAAGGGTAGTGTTGATTACTTTGACGGTTCTATGCTATGCTTACTACCAAAAAAAGAGATTAACATTGACGAATGGATCGAAAAATTAAACGATAAAAAATTTATATATCAATATAATTTCTCTGGTAGATGCAAGTTTAGTCAGGGCAATTTAAGTAAGAGTATTATTTAATACCTACCATTTATTCTTCATCATCCCTTTCACTTGCTTCCATGATGAGCCACGCCATTGCCCTCTTTTTTATCAGGGTCTTGAAGAGACTAATGATAAACATCCTCTTTTCATTATCGGTACGCGTCACAAGGCGCATATCAGGCTTAAGCTGAATCCCGTTAGAAGGATTGATGACACAACATTCATCTACAACTTCGGTTAGGGTGAAGAACTGTGTGGCCTTGGTTGAATTCTTGTAATAAACCATGTAAAAGTACTCATAGATTGCTCCACCCTTATCGTTACGCACCTTCTTCGCGAGTGCGTTGTACGACCCTGTGTTTTTACCGTACAGACAGTGACTCATCTGTGCTACACTAGCCGCGTTATACGCGTGCTTGTTATCGAGAGTCATTTTTATGTTCACCGGGTACTCTGTTCCATCACCCAGTTTAATGCTGAAATCACCGAAAGAACGGTTGTTTCCCGGGTGCAGCACCACTTCGTCCCCGAACTCCTTTTTCAGAGGACTTGTAATATTTGCCTCCGATTTAAGAGACTCTACCCGACCATCCTGGTCCCCCGATAGGTGAATACTCTGTTTGTCAATGAACGAACAGAGCTTTTGCCCAATAGTCTTGATGCTTTCAATGGTTGTCATTCTTCTATGTTGTTATTGTTGTATATATATAATTTCAATTTTTTACATACAACCCTTCTCCTTTCTCGCTTCTATGTCACTCATTATAGTTTGTGTAGTTAATGATAAAAAAGGTATATCTATTTTTAATTTATCAGATATCACCGATTAAATGTACCACAATATTCGTCATCTGAGTCACCGTCACAGTCCCACGGCCTGGGCAGCAAGAATGCCGATATGATATATCCTCCTCCAATTAAGAACACAGATCCAGGACTGTTTTCAAAGAGAAACATAAGTGCTGCAATAGTAAGCACATACAATACTATATCATACACCGAATCGACTGAATTTCCCTTACTCGACTTTATTGGCGACTTTGTTGCAGATGACTTTTTCAGGCGGTACCGAATCTGACAAGAGTTATTGAGAATATAACTATCAAAGTGATTCTCATATCCCTCACAACTAACCCCGAGTGGTTCAAACATGACGTTTGTGGGGAGACCATTGGTTCCACATTTCCAACGAATACCCTGCTTGCCAATTAGTCCGGTGTTATTGCATCGAATGCCATCAGGCAACTTATCGACCAAACGACAGCCTTTTACACATAATGTTTGTGGGACTGGATCTACCCGTCGGGAGTTTGTCGGTTGCTCGCTTTTAAAGAAGAGCGTACGAATGTCCAGTTGATAGACCCGTGAAATATCCTGCTCGGCGAAAGCAAGTGTCATAAGAGATAGAAAGATAATAGACTTCATTATATACTGATACAATAAAGGTTAATTAGTTTCAATTTATAGTATACTTATTTCTCATCTATATATATATAAAATGAATCTAGAATTATTTATACCTATTCTCTGCGTCTCCGCCGTTTACCGGTTCTTTCCAGTCGTCCGTTACCATTTAGGCATAGGAAAACTCCGGTTTGAACCACCTAAATGTGCATTTCCGATCATCTGGGCTATCGTATTACTCTTGTTAGGTTATTCATGGACACTGAACGCTCATAAAACGTCTAATTATTACTATCACGCTCTTACAACATTTCTCCTGTGTATGTGGTTAATAATTCACACTTACCATAAAAAAAGGGCACACATTGTTCTTTTAATGGCAATCTATTTAATTAAATATATAATGTACATTAACTACCCACACAAATCAGTATATGCCTTATCACCACTAATGTTATGGTTAATACTTATTTAAATCATAGACCTTTTTCCCTATTTTCTCTCTTTTCCATCTTCTTGAAATATACATATATCAAAGAGATTAATAAACCAATAACCGCCATAGGCAGTGCCCCATAACATAGAAATTCCAACGCATACACGCGGGGGTGGTGTCCGCCGAATATGCCCCAGTTGATAGACCGACATACACTGCGACGACTACTGAAAACATAATACACACCCATAAGGGATGCCATTATTATTGGAAGAATAAGTATAATTGATAATATAGACGGCATTTATTAAAGGTATATATTAAAAAAAAACTTTCCTTGTGTATTTAATCGCTATCGCTATCGCTATCGCTATCGCTATCGCTATCGCTATCGCTATCACTATCACTATCACTATCACTATCGCTATCGCTATCGCTATCACTATCACTAGAATAATATTCATCGTATGTATGCTTTTTGTTAGTCCCGGTATAGTATGAAGTAGTAAGGGTTTTTGAGTTGGTATATTTTCCTCCGCGAACATTGTTGTAACCATGTTTTTTAATTTCTTGTTCAGTGTGCTTTTGCTCCAATGTATCTGCTAAAAAACCGGGACAACTGCCAATAACTTCTGCCGATTTTGGTTTAAACTTCTGGGTTACCTTTGATCCATTCCCACTGAAATGCTGTTCCATTCTTTTATCAATATTGGCAGTTTTCCCAATGTATTTCTTACCTCCCTCA
>Ga0307995_1000839_pt1 | contig 20049 bp, 26 predicted proteins | sample EllFjometagen262_FD_203132 | JGI IMG/M metagenome (GOLD analysis project Ga0307995, IMG submission 203132) | Marine microbial communities from Ellis Fjord, Antarctic Ocean - #262 | ecosystem: Environmental > Aquatic > Marine > Unclassified | place: Southern Ocean | collected 2014-11-02
AGTCTGTAGCGATTACGAACTTCAAACAGAGTTCTTTTTTCTATTTAACGAATCGTTAATTACTCGCGCTCGGAATTATTGTGTTGATGAATTTATGCGAAGCGACTACACACATTTAATGTTTGTTGATGCCGACATTGGTTTCAACCCACACGATATTCTTGCTCTTGCAGCGATTGCTGATCCAGATACAGATAAAGATATTGTGTGTGGTGCCTATCCAAAGAAAGTTATTTCATGGGAAAAGATCAAGCGAGCCGTCGATAAAGGTTTTGCTGATGAGAACCCACAGAAGTTAGAAAACTATGTTGGTGATTATGTTTTCAACCCAGCAGATGGTAGCCCAGAGATACCTTTGAATGAGCCTGTGGAAGTGCTTGAAGGTGGTACTGGATTTATGATGATTCAACGAAAAGCCTTTGAAAAATATGAAGCGGCATATCCTGAATTTAAATATTTACCAGATCATGTCCGTTCTGATAACTTTGACGGCACTCGTGAGATTATGGCATATTTTGACTGTGTGATTGAGCCTAAATCAAAACGCTATCTATCAGAAGATTATATGTTCTGTCAGTGGTCCCGTAATGCTGGAATCAAAGTTTGGATGTGTCCATGGATGCGTTTGAATCACACTGGTTCATATCAGTTTGGTGGTTCACTTATTGATCTTGCTAACATTGGTGTTTCTGCTACTGCAGATCCCAACGAGAAACTAAAATAAATCTATTGACTTTACTCGTGAATTGACATATACTTAATTATTATTGATTATAACATGGAGCTAAATTATGAATATTTCTGACAATACACTAACTGTTCTTAAAAACTTTTCGAGCATCAATCAAAATCTTGCCGTGAAGTCTGGTAATAAAATCCGTACAATCTCCCCACAGAAGACTGTAATGGCTGTTGCTCAGGTTGAAGACAAGTTTGATTCGCCGTTTGCAATCTATGACCTCAACCAGTTTTTGAGTGCAATTAGTTTGTTTGACAATCCAAGTTTTACATTTGAATCTCAAAATGTTCAAATTGCAAATGGTAAATCATCAATCAATTATTTCTTTGCTGATGAGTCAATGGTAATGACTGCTCCTGATCGTGATATTGAGCTTCCCGATACGCTTGTCGAGTTTAAGTTGACTACCGATATTTTCAAATCAACAATGCAAGCAGCAAGTGTTCTTCAAGCTCCAAATTGGTCTGTTGTTGGTAATAGTTCAATTATCGAAATCGTTGTTGGTGATGTAAGGAACGATACGTCAAATAACTATCGTGTTACAGTTGGTGAAACATCTCAATTGTTTGATGTTACATTCAAAGTTGATAACTTGTTAATGATGCAACGTGATTATAATGTTGCTATATCGTCAAAAGGTATTAGCCACTTCACAACAGAGAAAGGTGATCTCAGCTATTTTGTTGCAACTGAAAGCAAGTAGTTATATTTTTTTATTATGAATCTGTGGAGTTTATATTATGGACAATTTGTTATGGGTCGAAAAATATCGACCAGCTAAAATCGAAGACTGCATTCTTCCTGCTGATCTCAAAAAAACATTCGGTGAGTTTGTCAAGAAGAATTATATACCAAACTTGTTATTGACAGGTGGACCTGGCGTTGGTAAAACAACTGTTGCAAGAGCCATGCTTGAAGAATGCGGTTTCGATTATATTGTGATCAATGGTAGTATGAATGGTAACATTGATACGCTACGAAATGAGATACAAAACTTTGCTTCAACTGTGTCCCTCACAGGCGCTCGAAAGTACGTCATCCTAGACGAAGCAGACTATCTCAATCCTCAGTCAACTCAACCAGCACTTCGTAACTTTATGGAAGAGTTTAGTTCGAACTGTGGTTTCATTATGACTTGTAACTTCAAGAATCGAATTATTGAGCCTCTTCACTCTCGTTGCTCGGTTATTGAGTTTAAGATAGGCAGTAAGGATAAACCTGAAATTGCTTCTCAATTTATGAAGCGTGTTGGTAATATTCTTACAACAGAAAAGATTGAGTTTGATCAAAAAGTCGTTGCCGAACTTATCATGAAACACTTTCCAGATTGGCGTCGAGTTATCAATGAGTTACAGCGTTATGCTGCTTCTGGTGTTATTGACACTGGTATCCTTGTCAATATGTCAGAAGACAATTATAAGAAACTTGTTGGCTTTTTGAAAGACCGTAACTGGAAAGAAATGCGTAAATGGGTCGGTACGAATAGTGATATTGAACCAACTGTATTATACCGTAAACTATATGATACAGCTTCAAACTTTATGTCTGACAGAGCAGCACCGCAACTTGTTCTTCATATTGCAAACTATTCTTACAAGTCAGCTTTCGTTGCTGATCAAGAAGTAAATCTTGTTGCATGTTTGACAGAAATTATGTCTGATTGTGAATTTAAGTGATGGCAAATCCATATGAATATATTAACGCAATCAACTCTGGTAAAAAAATCTCTAAGGATAATTTTAATGAGAAAGGATATGTACCGTTTATAACTAATAGACAGTTCTCTTATTTTCAAGATACAATCTTTGCTGCTAATGAAATGAATGCAAACCATCATATGAGTGGCGAATCTCAATTTTCTTTTTTTATAAATATTATTAGACCTAAGAAAAGATTTTCAAAATGGTCTAAGACTGAACATCACAATGACCTACTAGCTATAGTAGAATACTTTGATTATAGTTATGAGAAAGCTAAATCTGTCATGGATATTTTGTCTACCGAACAAATTAATAATATTAAGAAAAAATTGAGTAAAGGTGGATTGAAAAAATGAATTTTGATATAAACAATCTCGTCGAGGTAAGATTAAGTAATCCTGACGATTTCCTCAAAGTCAGGGAAACTCTCACCCGAATTGGTGTAGCATCTAAGAAAGATAATAATCTTTATCAATCTTGCCATATTCTTCATAAGCAAGGCAGATACTATATTGTCCACTTCAAAGAGTTATTTGCTCTTGATGGAAAACCATCCAATTTTTCAGAATCTGATATTGCTCGGCGAAATACAATTACAAATCTCCTAAAAGAATGGGATCTAATTGAGATTGTTAATCCATCTCAAACAGAAAGCCCAATATCTCCAATCAGCCAGATCAAAGTCCTTCCGTTTAAAGAAAAAAATGAGTGGGAACTTATTGCAAAGTATAATATTGGAAAGAAAAAACCAGAATAACGTCTTTTTTTTTAATAAAACCATTAAAATGGTTGACTTATTAATCATTGTATAGTATTATTAGTATAATGAATGATTATGAAAGAGATATTGATATGACAAACAAAGTTAACACATTTGATGAAAATATTTTTTCTGATTTACATAAGGATGCCTATGGGTTTCGTCCTCGTAATCATCGGTTTTACGATGCCGATACCACTTCTGCTGAGAAGCAGAAGATCTGGGATGCAGCTATTCTGGATATGAATATCAAGCAAGAAGCTGAAGAAGCTCACACTGCTATTAAATTAGAAGAGTTTAAGGCTGAAGTTGATATAGTCATCAACCCCTTTGGTGCTGGAGACCGTGCTACTGCTCTTAGATGGATCACAGATTGTGACACCTTTGAGCATAGTCAAGATGTTGAACATTGGGTCTACAATCGTGGCATCTTGTTTACCGACTATGGCAGAACATTAGTTAAGGAACTAATGGGCATTGTTAAGTTTACAAACGACGAAGAAGATTTAGAAATGGTTTAATTTGAAAAATCTATTGACTTCTTTAATGACATGCGGTATTATTAATAATAACACGAGTGAGTATAAACATTGATCTATTGAGAATGATCATTAACGGTCAAGCCTGTAACGTGTATAAATTTAAGACGCAGGTAGGAATGATGGAAGCCTTCACTAGAAAGATCATCTTTTTATAAATTAAATGAAAGAGACTATAATATGACTAAAACTGAAAAAGTACTTGCTGCATTTAAAGCTGGTGAAAAACTAACTGCAAAGCAAATTGAATCTCGTTTCAATGTAGGCAATGCTAGAGCTACCGTTTCTGCACTTCGTTTTCAAGGTTTTGCTATCTATGCAAATCCAACAACAAACAGTAAGGGTGAGAAAAAGAGCTTCTATCGTCTCGGTACTCCTTCTCGTGAAGTTGTTGCCGCTGGCTACCGCGCATTAGCGGCAGCATAAAGTAATCCGAAGGGTGAGTTTTTTAATTTTCCTTCCTCACCCTTCGCAAACTTTTTTTTATTTCTTTTAAACATTTCTCAAACTATTTTTATAAATAATAATGAAGATGCCTTATGGGTCTTCGCATATTAATCTCGCTTAACTTTAAAAGGAGGTAACAATGGTTACTTACGACTCAATCCGCAAATTCGATCCATTCTTTGTAGGCGCAGACCGACTTTGGAGACATGTAGATGATCTCCATAAAATGGCAGCAACAAATCAATCATCGAATTACCCACCCTACAATATCATAAAAAATGATGAAGATCATTACACTATAGAAATGGCAGTGGCTGGTTTCACTGATGAAGATATTGATGTGACGCTTGAAGATGCTCAAATTACAGTTACGGGTAAGGCAAAAGAACAAGATGATACCAAACTTCTCCACAGAGGGATTGCTAATAGATCATTCACTCGGCAGTTTACTCTCGCTGATACAATTGAAATTGAGGCAGCAAATCTACAACACGGAATGCTCATACTCAGTCTCAAAAATATCATCCCCGATTCTAAAAAATCTAAGAAAATTAAGGTTACGACCGGAAGTAAAATTCCTAACGAAAAAGAAATCTTAACTGAATAAATTATGTGAGGGGGACTTTTCAGTCCCCCTCTTTTCTATTGACATTATTACGTAATTGGTATATATTTACATTATGAATAAATTTTATACAAATGTTTTTCGTTATGGCAATAATATTCTGTATGTTGGTTATGCCAACGGTCACAGAATTAAAGAGTCGGTCAAGTTTAACCCTACTTTATTTCTTAAAACAAATAATCCATCGAAGTATAAAACTCTCGATGGTATTACGGTAGACTCAGTTGAGCCTGGTACGATGCGTGATTGTAAAGAGTTCATTGAAACTCATAGCGCATCTAATTTTACTGTCTATGGTAACACCGATTACGTTGCTCAATATATTAACAGTCGGTTTCCCAATACCTGTACCTTTGATCGAGACACGCTTAACGTATCTTCTATCGATATTGAAGTACAATCTGATCAAGGTTTCCCACACCCAAAAGATGCTGCGTTTCCTGTTACAGCAATTACTATGAAAAATAATATTGATCACACTTATCATACTTGGGGTGTGGGTGAATATGATTCATCAAAATGTATTATCAATAATGTCAAAGTTAACTACGTTCAATGTAAAGATGAACATGCATTACTGAATAAATTTATCGCGCATTGGCAGATGAACCATCCAGACCTTATCACCGGTTGGAACTCCGACGGGTTTGATATTCCTTATCTTATCAATCGTATTGCTAAGTTGTTTGGTGATGAAGAACTTAAACGATTGTCGATACATCATATGATGCCAAATGCGAAGACTGATAAGTTTTCTGGTGAAGTTTCGTTTACTATTCCTGGTATGGCTCATCTTGATTATATGCGTCTGTTCAAAAAGTTTATGTTTATTCCGATGGAATCATATTCACTCAACCATGTGGGTAGTGTTATTCTCGGTGAGAAAAAGATTGACTATTCGGAGTTTACATCTCTGAATGAATTGTATACAAAAGATTATCAAAAGTTTATTGACTACAATATCAAAGATGTTGAACTTGTAGAACGGCTTGATGAAAAGCTCGGTCTTATTTCTCTTTGTATGACTCTGGCTCATAAAGCTAACGTCAACTATGAAGTTGCATTTGGCTCTACAAAAATATGGGACACCTTCATCTATAATATTTTACAAAAACAAAATATTGTCCTCAGCCCACAGAAACCTGTATTCAATGACAGGCGTATCGAAGGTGCTTATGTCAAAGAACCCATCAAAGGTTTACACGAATGGGTTTGTAGTTTCGATTTGAACAGTTTGTACCCCCATATTATTATGCAATGGAACATGAGTCCAGAAACTGTTGTTGATGGTGTTTACCCAGGAGTGAATGTTGATTCTCTTTTAAGTGAAACAAAGTTTGACATTCCAACCGACACTTGTGTTGCTGCAACAGGTCAACTTTTCTCTACAAAGAAGAAAGGTATCTTCCCAGCTATCATTGATAAGTTGTATGCCGAGCGTTCTGATATTAAAAAGAATATGCTTGATGCTAAACAAGAACTTGAGAACCTTAACAAAACCGATAAGCTCAAAAAGTTTGAACTTGAAAAGATTATCAGTCAATGTGATAATCAACAGATGTCAATTAAGATCCTCATGAACTCACTTTATGGTGCGCTGAGTAATACATACTTTCGCTACTACGATATTCGTATTGCCGAAGCAATTACCATCTCTGGTCAGTTTGCGGTTCGTTGGGCTGCGAATAATGTAAACGAATATCTCCAGGATGTTTTAAAAACAAAAAAGGATTACGTTCTCGCCAGTGACACCGACAGCATCTATGTTAGCCTTGGTGATCTTGTTGGCAAATCTATTCAAGGCGATGATGAAAAGATTTGTGCTTTTGTAGACAAGGTAGCAGAAAAAAAGATTGAGCCGTTACTTGATTCTTGTTATGAAAAACTTATGAATGCTGTCGGTGCTCGCGAACAACGTATGGTAATGAAACGTGAAATCATTGCGAGTAAAATGATCATCACTGGTAAGAAACGATATATCGCTAACGTGCTTAACAGCGAAGGTGTACAATATGCCAAACCTAAGATGAAGATTACTGGTATCGAATCAGTTCGTTCATCTACTCCGCAAGTTTGTCGTACACTGATTGAAAAAACTTTAGATGTAATTATCAACGGAAGTGAAACCGAAGTTCAGAATTTTATCGCTGAAGCACGATTTGCGTTTAGAAAGCTCAGACCTGAAGAAGTAGCGTTTCCACGTGGGGTATCAGATATTGAGAAGTATACTGACAAATCTGGACCTAATGGATATACTAAAGGCACTCCAATCCATGTTCGTGCCGCGATTTTGTATAACCAAACAATCATAAATAATAAACTAGATAAGAAGTATCCGTTGATAAAAAGCAAAGACAAAATCAAGTTTTCTTATTTGAAAGTTCCAAATAGGATAAAAGAAAACGTGATTGCTTTTCCAGATGTTTTACCTATGGAACTCAACCTTGAAAATTATATTGACTACGATATGCAGTTCAATAAATCATACCTTGAACCGATGAAACATATCCTTGAAGCTATCGACTGGTCAACAGAAAAAACAAATACAATCGAGGACTTTTTTACATGAGTAACATCCCAGCAGAATATGCAAATATGGACTTTGGTTTCAGCGCAGTTGATGAAGCAGAGTTTAAATCTAATCAACATGAAGCCGAAACTACACCGCCTGCAATTGACGAAAATGATCTCAATCGGATTGTATTAAATTCTCTTGCTCCACTTGAAGACAAAATTGATCGTCTGCTGACAAGACAACAGACTGATGAGTCTGATGATATTCAGTTTGCTATTGCTCAAGCTGAAGAAGAAATTAAGGGCAAAGTTACACAACTTGAAAAAATCATTATGCCATTACTTGTTAACTTAATGAAGACGGCTGATAAAGAGTATATACATTGGCCAAATCGAGAGAAGCAAGTTCAAGGTACTATTGATAAAGTGTTGGCGTTAACTCGAGGTACATAATGATAATTGCAATTCTTACACTATTTGTTGCTCTTGCAATATCAGGGGTAGCAGCCTGGTACTCTATTGTTGGTTTGATGGCAATCTTTTCATCAGCCGCATTTGCTATCGCAATAATGGGAGTAGTGCTTGAAGTTGGAAAACTTACAACAGCTTCGTGGCTATATCAAAATTGGAATACCTCTCATAGATTGCTACGAGGGTATTTAACAGCATCAGTTGTCGTTCTGATGTTCATTACATCGATGGGTATATTTGGTTTTCTTTCTAAAGCCCATATTGATCAGATGATTGTTTCAGGCGACAATTCTCTAGAGACTTCAATTATTCAATCTCGAATTGATAGAGAGCAGGGAGTAATAAACGATGCGATCAAGGTTATCACGCAACTCGATTCGGCGGTCAAGACGCTCACAGAGTATGATCGTATCCGAGGAGAAGACGGAGCAATTGCCGTACGAAAGTCGCAAAAAATTGAACGAGATGAACTACGAGGAATCATTGATTTATCATCAGAGAACATATCCAAATTTAGAATAGAAAAAGTTCAATTGGAAAAACAACAACTAGGGTTCGAAGCTGAAGTTGGACCAATCAAATACATTGCTGCTCTTTTTGTAGATGACCCAAAAACAATTATTGAAGATGCAGTAAGATGGGTTATTCTAACTATTATATTTGTGTTTGATCCTCTTGCCATTCTACTTTTGATTGCTGCAAATATTAGCTTATCTAAACCAAAGATGATGAGAACAGCTGTTAATGTTAAAGAACTTGATCAAGAATGGACCGAGATAAATGTAGAGACAGAAGGTTCAGAACCTGAATTTGTTATTAAAAATAAAGACTCGGAAAATACTGTCGAGTGGAGTGAGGAATTAGAACCAGATAAAGAAGTAAGAAAAGAAAAGAAAATTCGCAAGACAAGAAAGAGAAAACTTGTAGCAAATACTGATTACGGTTCAATAACAGATATAAGAAAAAAGAAAAAAAGTTTTAAAAAAGATTGACATTGTAGTCTATTTATATTATAGTAGTAATAATTACTAGAAAGGAATAGCATGGAATGGCAAACGGTCGTCGGATCCATTGTTGGAATTTTATTGATTTTTTGTATACCTATTATGATATTAGTTGTAGCAACAATAATATCTAAAGTATTTTGGTTACAAAAAAATCATAAAGTGATTTTTGGTGTTACAATTTTTGTATTATTATACAGTGTTTTAATTTTAATTATGAGGTGAATATGGTTTCCGTACTCGAAAAATTAACGAAAAACTCTACCATCAAGCTAACATCTATTATTACCGAATCTAAAGTTTTTGGTAAGAAAGAAATGGCTCCGACCCCTGTCCCAATGATTAATGTGGCATTGTCAGGTCATATTGATGGTGGTCTAGTTCCTGGTATGCTCATGCTTGCAGGTCCGTCAAAACACTTTAAGTCAGCGTTTGCTCTGCTCATGGCAGCTGCATATCAAAAGAAATATGATGATGCTGTCATCTTATTCTATGATTCTGAATTTGGTACTCCTCAAGCATACTTTGAATCGTTTGGTATCGATATGGATCGCGTTGTCCATACTCCTATTACTGACATTGAAGAACTCAAATTTGATATTACAAACCAACTTAGAAATATTGAGAAAGGTGATCGTGTTTGTATCGTTATTGATTCAGTTGGTAACCTTGCTTCCAAGAAAGAAGTTGAAGATGCTCTGAATGAAAAATCAGTTGCTGATATGACTCGTGCAAAGCAGATGAAATCTTTGTTTCGTATCATTACTCCTCATCTCAATCTTAAAGATATTCCTCTCGTTGCAGTTAATCATACTTACAAAGAAATTGGATTGTTTCCGAAAGATATCGTATCTGGTGGTACTGGTGCTTATTATAGTTCTGATGCTATCTGGATTGTTGGTCGTCAACAAGAGAAAGATGGCAAAGAGATTAAAGGTTACCATTTTGTAATTAACATTGAGAAGTCTCGACATGTTCGTGAGAAGTCTAAGATTCCAATCACCGTTACATTTGAAGGCGGTATTAGCAAATGGTCTGGTCTACTCGATGTTGCGGTTGAAGGTGGTTATATTACAAAACCAAAGCTAGGTTGGTATGAACCTTTTAATCCAGCAACAGGTGAAGTTCTATCTGATAAACTTCTACGAGCAAAAGATATCATCGATGATAAAGATTTCTGGTTGAAGATGTTTGAAAAAACTAATCTGAAAGATTATATTCACAATAGATACAGTATGGATGCTTCAGGTTTGATTATGCGTGATGATAAAGATAAAGTAACAGTAGAAGATAAGGTTGAAGAGTATGACGATTCAGAATGATTATGAAGTTTTATTTGACGAATATCCCGATGAAAAACTTGCTAGAATTAAGTTGACTTCTGGTCAATGGAATGGTACAATATATAATTACCACACTATTAGATTTCTTGAAGAAGAGAATGATGATGCTGTTCTTAAATTTGAATATGATATTATCCATACACCAGAAGATTTAGATGTTGATAGTCTTACCGAAGAAGATAAGAAAGCGTTTGAAGACTATCTTGGTGATATTTTAGTATCAATAATTGAGGAGACTACATCGGATGAGACTGGAACAGACAGTAATAAGCAACCTGATTTATGATGAAGAATACACGAGGAGAGTTCTACCTTTCTTAAAGCCAGAGTATTTTCAAGATCAAACCGAAAAGGTTTTGTTTCAAGAGATCGATAAGTTTGTCGAGAAATATAATGGTCTACCAACGAAAGATACTCTTCTTATTGAACTCAATAAAAAGGATGATATTCCAGAAAATACTTTTGCAAGTATCATTGAGTATATGGATGGTCTTACTTTTGAGAAAAAAGATAGTGCGTGGTTGATTGATAGTACAGAAGAATTCTGTAAACAAAAAGCAATCTATAATGCGATTGTAAACTCTATTGAAATTCTTGACGGTAACTCTCAAAATGTAGATAGAGGTAACATTCCAACTTTATTAACTGAAGCTCTTGGTGTTTCTTTTGACGATCATATTGGTCATGACTTCATTGAAAATGCTGACGAACGGTTTGAGTTTTATAATAAGAAAGAAGATAAAGTTCCTTTTGATCTTGAATACTTCAATCTTATAACTGGTGGTGGATTACCTAATAAGACTTTGAATATTATAATGGCTCCAACTGGTGCTGGTAAAAGTTTGTTTATGTGTCACTTCGCGGCTGCTAATATGCTTGCTGGTAAGAATGTATTGTACATCACTTTAGAAATGGCAGAGGAACGAATTGCTCAACGTATCGATGCGAATCTATTGAATATTCCTATTGCTGAACTTGAAGGATTTCCTAAAAAGATATATGATGATAAGATTAATAAACTTCGATTAAAGACTGGTGGTAAACTTATCGTTAAAGAATACCCGACTGCGACTGCTGGCTCAGGTCACTTTCGTCATCTTCTAAATGAACTTCATCTTAAAAAGAACTTCCGACCTGATATCATTTATATTGATTATCTTAATATTTGTTCATCTGCTCGATTGAAGTTTGGTGCAAATGTAAATAGTTATTCATATATCAAAGCGATTGCTGAAGAACTTCGTGGTCTTGCTGTTGAAAAAAATCTACCGATTGTGAGTGCTACTCAGATCAATCGTAGTGGTTCAACTAATAGTGATCCTGGTCTTGAAGATACATCAGAGTCATTTGGTTTGCCAGCTACTGTCGACTTTATGTGTACTTTGATTTCAACTGAAGAGATGGAAAATCTTGGTCAAGTTATGGTTAAACAGTTAAAGAATCGTTACAATGATATAACAACCAATAAGCGATTCGTGGTGGGAATCGATAGAACGAAAATGAGATTATTTAATACCGAGCAATCTGCCCAAGAAGATATTATGAATGATAAACCTGTGATGGATAACAGCACATATGGTGAAAGACACAAAGAAGAGGATCAAATGAAATGGATGACAAAGAAAGCAGGAAAGAGAGACTTCAGCAACTTAGTTTAGAATTGAGTTCTATGGAAGAACATGATCGGGACATTTTTCTCCGAAATTGTAGAATTGAACTTAGATATGCGGATGGTTACGCTGGTGAATTTTATCAAAACTATTTAGAGGCAGCAAAATATGTATGAGATCCAAGAGTCCAACAATGTATATGATATAGTTGATAGTGGAAACAATAAGATTGTAGGACACACTAAGAACAAAAAAATTGCGTCTCGAGTCGTTCGAATGTTAAAAAACAAAGGATTTAAAGGTAATATTCCTGGTTTTTTCTTAAATGAAATAATTAATTTTGATGTAAAATGCTAAGTGATTGATATTAAACAAATCTTTTTTTTATTAAAACAAAGAAACTTGTTGACTTATTTAATTATATGTACTATTATAATTATAGTGAATGATTAATACTTGATAAGGAAAACAAAATGACTAACTTTGTAAAAAACAACTTCGAATTTGACGGCATGTACCTTAACTATGCTGGACCCTTTGCAGGTCAGAAAACCTATGATGAAGTCTATGGTGCAGACAAAATTCATCCTTCGCGAATCGGTAAAAAGAAAGAAGCATTTATTGCTCGCTTCAAGTATTCCTCCGGAGGAATGAGTGCATTTAAGAAATTCTTGTGTAATAACTTCACTATTGAAGAGTATCTTGATCTGCTAGAAAGCGGCCTAGCTCCAATCACAGCTCTTGAAACTAAGGGTTATATTACCCCAGTTATTAAAAAAATGCTGAAGGAACAAGGTTATCCTCAGACCCAAGAAGGTCAAACTCAAATGTTAAAAGAATGGAGTTTTGTATAATGATTACACGTATTGCTGAGTTTGTATCTCTACTTTCACTTTTTGCCTTTGGTTATTTTCTCATGGTGGCAATTTAATTTAATAAAAATGAAAACAACCCTTGACTTATTAAATTAAATAAGTTATAATAGAATATAAGAACTAATTGAAACTAACTTGAAATGGAATTTATATTATGAATAAAAAAGATTTAGTCGCAAAAACATCCGAATTGATTTCTCAAATGGACAACGATCAAATTAATCAAATAATTACCGCTATTAACTCAAAGCGTAGTTCAAATCAACGGGCAAAAACCAAACAACTTAATGTTGGTGACGTTGTTAAGTTTAATCCTTCAAATGGTGGAGAGACAATAGTAGGAAGTATTCTTAAAGTTAATCAAAAAACTGTTTTACTTAAAACTACACTAGGCGAGAAATGGAAAGTTTCAGGCACCTTACTCAGCTTGGTTGATTAAGATTATATGAAATTGCTTAAATATATTGGAGAGATTGGGGGTATCGTCGGTGCTTTAATGGTAGCGACGAATACCCCTCTTTCTGCTTATGGGTACATTTTCTTCACCGCCAGCTCTGTCGCATGGACAATTGCTGCTTGGCGTATGAAGGAATGGTCTTTAATGAGAATGTCCCTCGCCTTTACCACAATTAACTTTATTGGTATTTACAACTGGTTTGTCTAATGCATATGTCGATTATGGGTGGATCTAAAACTCAAAAAGAACTTATAACAAATGTATCTCATTGGGTTGCTAATGAAGTTCTTGGACCTCGTCTTTCGCGGGTGGTTGATATTGATTACACAATCACACGAAGATTAGATGCTGATGGTTGGTGTATATGGGAAGATAGTACTTTTCGCCCTCGTGAATTTTCCATAGAACTTCGATCCGAACAATTATACCCTGAACTGATCCTTACTATTTGTCACGAGATGGTTCATGTTCGTCAAATGGCTCGAGGCGAGTTAAAAGAAAATGGTCTCAATAAAGGCGGTAAATATCACTATCAAACATGGAAAGGTATCAGGGTGAGAAAAAATATTGCCTATGCCAAACAACCATGGGAGACAGAGGCATATAAATTACAACAGCCTCTCTATGATAAATTCATTGATGAATGCGGGTTTGTATATACTAAATCAATGCAAGCAAGAGATGAAAGGATATGTAAATGAACCATGATGATACCACAGATATGATTGGATCAGTAGTTCGAGATATTGCTGCCTGGGATCTGTTGCGTAATGGTGATTATCCCGACGAAGGTGCGATTGATGATTGGATCTATGAGTTTCAAATTGGTGGAACTAAAGAAGAGTATATGGCTATTTGTAAAGAGTATTGGGATGAATATCTAGGAACCGATCATACATTACATTAATTATAAATATATGAAAGTAATAGCGAATTAGGGTAATTTTATGAAAACATTTAGCGCATATTTAGAGGAAGCCAATAAAGGTTTTCAATACGAATTGGATCTTCATAAAATATTAACAGGTCAAAATATATCTCCTCCAAATTTTAGCCCTGCTGGTGGTGGGCATGGACCAGACGGAATGTTCATGTATCGAGGTAAACCGTACAATTATGAAATCAAGTTAGATCAAGCAGCAGATTATGGTCAAGTAGAATTGAGATATAAAGATGGTTCATGGGATTTCGGTGGAAAAAACGAAGAAGCAAAGATACTTTATACTTCACTTGGCGTATTAGATTTTGTTAACAAAAATTGGGGCGCTTCTGGTGCACCAAGAAAAGAAACAATTCCTACTAAAGAATTCACACAAGAAGATGTAAGCTATGACTATAGCAACTTTAAAGATGCTTTTATGAGTATACCCGCTTCCGCTTTATCATCCCATTATGCTAAAAAGGGAACTTACTATATTCAAGTTGGTAAAGCTGGTTTTTATCATTTAGAAAAAGATGTTGCAAAAATAGGAACGCAAAAGTTTGATGCTACTCTTAAATTGAGAATTAGAATTAAAAGAAGAACATCAAAAAAATTAAACGGATATGGATTCTTAACAGCATTAAAGATTGATAAAAAAGCCAAAACATCTAAACACAATTTAGATAAAAGTTTGGAGTTTTTAAAAAAATAATGCTTAATCTTAAATCATTCATAGTCGAAGAAAAGAATACGCACATGACTCACATTGAGGAGCTTATGTTCCTTGGTGGTGTTGATGGTACGCGCCAAGCGATTAACTTTCTTCGTGATCTTCGTGATATGCTCAAGGGCAATGCCACTTCTGCTGTTGATATTACAGTTAAGTGGGATGGGGCTCCAGCTATCTTTGCTGGTGTTGATCCTGCTGATGGAAAGTTTTTTGTGGCAAAAAAAGGTCTCTTCAACAAAGAACCTGCCATGTACAAAACGCCAGCAGATATTAAGAAAGCATTATCAGGTGAACTAGCTAAGAAGTTTACTATTGCACTTGCTGAGTTCTCCAAGCTCGGTATCAAAAAAGGTGTATATCAAGGTGATATGATGTTCACAAAGGGCGATGTGAAGATTGAAACTATTGATGGTCAAAAGTATTATACATTCCAGCCCAACACAATTGTCTATGCAGTTCCAGTCAGTACACCACTTGGTCGCCAGATTGCAAAAGCCAAGATTGGTGTTGTGTGGCATACGACATATACAGGTAGTACAATACAAAATATGTCTGCTGCATTTGGTAAGGGTATTGCTAGTAAGTTTAAAAAGACTGCTACTATATGGATGGATGATGCTACATATCGTGACATCTCTGGTAAGGCAACATTCAGCAAGGAGGAATTATCTCAATTTGACACCATGCTTTCTGATGCTGGTAAGTTGTTTCAAAAGATGAATGGTGATGCTTTCCGTACAATTACTCAAGATGAAGAGTTACGTCAGAAAGTAATGACGTTTGTAAACACATATGTTCGTGGTAGCAAAGCATTCCCAGACAGTGATAAGATGGCTACTGGTCTTGTATTATACCTTAATGAGTGGTTTCAGAAAGAGATTGATAAGAAGAAAACTGAGAAAGCAAAAGATGCTTGGAAAGAACGTCGAAATATATTGGTGAATAAGGTTGCAATGAATAAAAGCCAGTTAGTTGCCATGTTTAGCTTAATGAAGATTCTTGTTGAATTGAAGGGCATGGTTATTAATCAGCTTGACAAAACGCAGGAAGTCGACACTCTTTTGAAAACAGCAAAGGGGTTCCAAGTTACAAAACAAGAAGGCTTTGTAGCAATTGATAAATTAAAAGGCGGGGCAGTTAAACTTGTTGATCGTCTTGAATTTAGTAGAGCTAACTTCTCGCCAGACATAATCAAAGGCTGGCAATAATAATTGTCAGCAATACGTGGCAGATACACCCCCGCTAATCCTAGTAAGTACAGTGGTGACATAAACAAAATAACGTACCGCTCAATGTGGGAACGGAGATTTATGTTGTATTGTGACCGTTCTCCTAATATACTATCATGGAGTTCAGAGGAATTACATATTCCATATATCTCTCCAAAGGACGATAAGTGGCACAACTATTACCCAGATTTCTTGGTAACTATTAAAGATACTGTCACTAGAACAGTGTTAGTTGAGATTAAACCGCACTACCAACGGAGTTATAGAGTTAACGAGGCTAAATGGAAATACGCAGAAGACTATTGTAAAATTAACAACTATGAGTTTAAAGTATTAACAGAGAAGGAGTTGTTCTATTGAGGATCCGCAAGCGTAAACTTTTCCGTTGGGCTATTGATACAGCAGATGGAATTAACTTCTGGTTCCAAGATAAGTTTAACTTGAACCCAAAGAGAACAGTTATGGAACAAAAACAAAATCTAGTTTCAATGAAAGAGTTAGACGACACCATTGGAAAAGCACTAGGTATTGTTAATTAATTGTTATTATAAATAATACTGAAATAACCACCGTTAAGCCCAAGGGAGACACGGATGAGTAAAACAGTATTCACTTTTGGTCGTATGAATCCACCTACGATTGGTCACCAAAAATTAGTTGATAAGGTCAAAGCCGAAGCTAAAAAGCAAGGAGCGATGCCGCATGTCTACCTATCCCATACACAAAATGCTAAAAAAGATCCTCTCGACTACAATACAAAAATTAGATTTGCTCGAAAAGCATTTGGACCAAGTGTTACTAAATCCGCATCTAAAACCATTATCCAAGTCCTCCAAGAACTTGAAAAAATGGGACACACAGAAGCCACACTCATCGTTGGATCAGACAGAGTAGGCGAATTCAAAACACTCCTCAATAAATATAACGGCAAAGATTTTACTTTTAAAAAGTTAAGTGTAGTTTCTGCTGGGCAACGTGACCCTGATGCAGAGGGTACTGCTGGTATGTCGGCTACAAAGATTAGAGGGTTGGCACAAGCGGGTGAGCTTGAAGAATTTGGTAAAGGTTTACCGTCAACCTTTAAAGCTAACGACACAAAAGCAATTTACAACAAGGTAAGAAAAGTCATGGGTATCACAGAATCAGTAGAAATTGAAGACGAAGACTTTGAATTTACAGAACAAGAACTCGATGCGTTTATTGAAATGACGGATCTTGAAGGTCTTGACGAACAAACAGATATCGACGAAGACTTCGAAACGCTGATTGAACAGATAGAACTTTCTGAACGTGCACCATTGACAGTGCAACAGAGATTAAAAATTGGTCGTCGTATGAAACGACTTGCTCCAAAGATGCAGCGCAAAAAAGAAATTCAAAAGAAAAAAATGGCGGATAAACCTCGCCTTGAAAAACGATCTCGTAAAGCTGCTATTAAACTTCTTCGTACAAGGTTTGCTGGTAAACAAGGTGCTAACTATGCATCTCTTTCTCCTGGAGCTAAGATTTCTGTTGACCGTATTATTCAAAAGAAAATGAGTATGGTAAACACAATTAGTAAACGTATGTTGCCAAAAGTTCGTAAAGCTGAGATGGATCGATTGAAGGCTGCTCGTAGTAGTAAGAAAGTTGTTGGTACTGCAAACGAAGCATTTGAAGCATATCTTGAGGAAGCATGTTGGGATGGATATAAAAAAGTTGGTATGAAAAAGAAGGGTGAAAAAATAGTACCCGACTGTGTACCAGAAGAAGTTATTTTTGAAGATGAGGATAAAGAAACTAACCAGAAGCTACTCTATATGCTCCGTCAAGCATTTACAGATGCTACAGAACGTCAGTTAGTTATTCGTGCATTGAAGGGCGGCCAGAAATCACTACAGAACCCGAAGCTACGTCCATTCATTCTCAAGTTACTTAATCGCTTGCTTGATGCTACTCAATCCGACCCAACGATGTTTGTTAAGATGAAAGACCGTCTTCGTCGTATGGCTCAAGATGATTCTAAAAAAGAAACAGATGAGTCTCTAAAGGTTGTAGAGAGTTTTAAAACAAAGTCTGCTAAATCTGGGGTGCCTCTTGATATTATATTTGAGTGCTTCCTGCGTGAGGAAGACTCTTCTCGTGGATTTGATCGTGTAAACTCATTCATTGCTGGCGGTAAAGCGTGGGAGATTGATAAAGACCTTGCTTCAAAGGTAAGAGAAGAAGTTGAGCTTAATGAAACAAAGACACATTTTGTATATCAAAAAAATGTTGATAAAACAAAAACAATAGTGCATCGTGGTGATGAAAAATCTTCGAGAGAATGGATTAGTAAGAACTCAAAACACTATGATCATGAAGGTAAAAACTTCGTGATATACAAAGGTAAGCCTGGAAATGTATCACTACGGGATGTCGTGGAAGTAAAGTCTCCTGTTGCTATTGGTAAGAAACCTATCTTCGATCCTAAGAGTACAGAGTTCAGAAACGTATCTAAAAAACAAAAGAAACTTGATCAGACTTCTAATGAAGATGTTGATGCAGCTAAAGATAAAATTGCTCGTGAAAAAGAAGCTGATAAAGTAAAACATGACAGGATGATAGATCAAGCTCGTACAAGAGAAACACAAGCAAAGAACCGTTCGACCAATGAATCATTAGACGATGTTTTTACCGCTTTTTTAGATGAAGAAGGTGGTGCTGGAGAGTTTGGAACATCTAAGTTAAAGAAAAAATATAGTAAAGATACACCCTACGCAGAAGAAACATATGATGGTAATGAGTTTGAAGAAGCGTATGGGATGATGTGGTTCAATGAAGATGAAGAACTCGACGAAGCAGAATATCAAGGTAACAAAGTTACACTTGGTAAACCATCAGCTGGAGATGTCAAAAAGTTCAAAGTTTATGTTAAAAACGAAAAGGGAAATGTAGTTAAAGTTAATTTTGGTGACCCCAATTCGACAATCAAAAAACATATACCTGCTCGACGTAAAAGTTTCCGAGCTAGACATAATTGTGATAATCCTGGACCAAGAACGAAAGCACGTTACTGGTCTTGTAAAAATTGGTAAAAAAGTATGTACGAATATAAATGTAATATAGTAAAAGTAATTGACGGTGACACAGTCGACGTGGATATCGACCTTGGATTTGGTATGTGGATGCTAGACGAAAGAGTTCGTATTATGGGCATTGATACACCAGAAAGTCGAACTCGTGATCTAGTAGAAAAGAAGTTTGGACTTGCTGCAAAGAAACGTCTCAAAGAACTCTTAGGTAAATCAGCTGTTCTTGCTACCCAAGTCAATAAAAACGGGGAAGACATGAAGGGCAAGTTTGGTCGTATCCTTGGTGACTTCAATGTATATGACCCTGCAACAGATAGTTGGCGTAAATCAGGCGAAGTTTTAATCAGTGAAGGTCATGCTGTTGCATATCTTGGTCAGAACAAAGAAGATATTCAAGAAGCCCACATGGTCAATAGAAAAAGATTGCTAGATAATGGAGTTGTTGATTGAGTGAGATATTATCAAAAACATATTGTCAGAATTGTGGTAGAAAAAGCCACTGTGGCATTCCACTTTATGAAGATTACCGCACTAAATATTATAAGTTGCTAGGCCAAATAGAGGTTTGTAAGCACTGTCGTTGTGGTAAATGTAGCAAATAGTTATTATAAATAATAGAAATTAAACCCATTAGAGGACAGTTAAAATGCCGAATTATTTTTCAAAACCAGATGCACTTGTCGATGCAGTTCGCGCTGTTCTTACAGGTCAACCAGTTGAAACACCAAAAAAACTTAACGAAACAAATAAAAACGATAAGTCAGATGATGGCGAAGGTCTGGATGCAGTTCAACCAAAGGCTGTAAAAAAGAAATTTAAAGATCGCAAAGATAAAGACATTGATAACGATGGCGATACTGATAGCTCTGACGAATATCTTCATAAACGCCGTAAAGCTGTTTCAAAAGCTAAAAAAGGTGAAGATAAAGACTCTAGCAAAGAAGACGAAGAGAACGGTAAGAAGAACAAAGTAAGCGGTAAGAAAGATAGTATCGATACTGATCCTAAGATGGATGACCAGAGGATGACAT
>Ga0307995_1000842_pt1 | contig 20010 bp, 19 predicted proteins | sample EllFjometagen262_FD_203132 | JGI IMG/M metagenome (GOLD analysis project Ga0307995, IMG submission 203132) | Marine microbial communities from Ellis Fjord, Antarctic Ocean - #262 | ecosystem: Environmental > Aquatic > Marine > Unclassified | place: Southern Ocean | collected 2014-11-02
AACACGCGCCTGCGCTTTTTCACGGAGAGATTTCGCGGCCCCAGGGCCGGAGGCGTTTTCGGACCACAACAACCTGCAGCAGCCAGACCGCTAATAACCTTTAACGACACCATTAATAAACGGGGTCAGAGTAAATATACAGTACTGTATATTTACTCTGACCCCGTTTATTATTTCTCTGACCCCATTTATTAATCGAGAAGAAAGGAGAGCTCCGATGAAGTCTCGATTTAAATCCATCTATTTGCTGATCGCTTGGTTTTGCTCGTATGTACCGATCGGTGCAGCACAGGAAAATTCAATAGATCCAAGAACAGCAATGCCTTCTGCCTGTATTGCACCTTCCGAGCAGACCGGCGGCCTGGAATTTACTCCGGATTCGTCTTACCTGCGATTAAGCAATGCAGGTAATGAAGCCTACGCTTCAATCGATGGCGAGCGCATGAAGCGTCTCGTCGAACAACAGACTGACATTGCACAACGTTATAGACAGGCAGGTAATCAGTTCTGGGGGAGAATAATAGGCACGAGTGCTGATCACGAGACCGCAAACTGGATGATGGACCAGCTTCGCGAGGCAGACGTAGAAAACCTGCGACTTGACTCCATACCGCTGCCAACTCAATGGCTTCCTCAAAGCTGGCAGCTAACTGTTGAGCTAGATGGCAAAGCCACCCAGTTGACCTCAGCTTGGCCAGCCTATGGCTCGGTTGGTACTTCTCAGGCGGGTGCAAAACTTGAGTTGATCGATGTTGGCTTGGGCATGGCTACTGATTTCCAGGGCAGGGATGTGCGTGGAAAAGCGGTTGTTCTGCACTCCATTGCCACCAGCAGCACCGTATTCAATTCGGTGCGCAGAATTGGCGCTCTAGAAAGAGCGGAGCAACTAGGAGCGGCGGCAATATTTATAGTGCTCGAATTGCCGGGCAATTTGCAAACCGCGTTTTACGATGTAGGCACGTCTGTGCCAACTTTTTCCATTGGATCGGCCGATGGTGCAATTTTACAACGCTTGCTCAGCGATGCTGCTATGACCGAGCCAGTTGAAATTGATTTGCGCCTCGACGTTGATTATGTGGACGGTTTAAGCACCTCTAGTGTGCGCGGCGAAGTACTTGCCGCATCTCCGGATGCCGAGAAAATTATTATCGTAGCCCATCGCGATGCGTATTTTGAAGGCGCCGCCGACAATGCTTCCGGTGTAGCCACCGCTGTGGAGTTAATGCGCTACTTTGCCCAGATTCCACAAGCAGATAGAAAGCGCACAGTAGAAATAATTGGCACGCCAGGGCACCACAATATCGCGAGAACAGGCTTCACCTGGTTGTTTGAGAATCGCGAATCGATACTTGATAAAGCTGTGCTGTTAATCAATGCAGAGCATACGGCCCATGCGCTGATTGATCGCTTTGGTGATGATCTGTGCACCACCAACGCAATAGGGCCTTTTTCCTGGCAAATTAATGGCTCAAATAAATTAGCAGAACTAACACTACAGACCTTTGATGAATTTGGTATTCCACGTTGGGCCGAGGCTGGTGGGCCTGTGGGGGAAATTAGAACTATCGCTGATTTTGTTCCTTCAATTGTATTGATGCATGCTGGTGTTTTGCTGCATACCAATATTGAAACAACTGAAGCAATTCCTGCGGCTAGTCTTGCTGCTACAACAAGAGCCTATGCCAAGATAATTGAGCAGGTAAACAGCATGAGTCATTCTGAGCTAACGCAGTAACATCAGATGTAAATCAATAACTCAGATCAAGTTATGAAATGAAGGGCTTTTATTCTAATTTAGCCAATTTCCCCCAACACAATGTCTGCTAATCGAGCACGGTGCCAAGCGGCATCGCCCCACAACAATTGGCTGTGTTTCTGACGCTTGAAGTACAACTGCACGAAGCACTCCCAGGTGTACCCTATGCCACCGTGGAATTGTACTGATCGACTGCTGGCGAACGCAGCCGTTTCACTCGCTGAAGCCTTAGCCATGTGGGCATATTCCGCTGCGCGTTGTGGTTCGTGATCGATCGCGCAGGCGGCGTTATAGACAAGGGATTTTGCCTCGTCTATCTGAATCATTACATCAACTAGTGGATGTTTCACTGCTTGGAAGAAACCGATGGGGCGTTCGAATTGCGTGCGCGTGCGGGCGTACTCAGTCGTGGTTTGCAATTGCCATTCCGCAGCTCCGATCACATCGGCGGCAAGCATGGTCCAAATGGCTGGGAATGCCTGTTCTAATGCTTTGAGTCCATCCTCACAAACTTCCTCAGCTTCGACGTTGAGAAATTCGACATGGGCTTGATCCCGCGTGAGGTCAACGATCCTATCGGCGTGCACTGTAATTCCAGATGCGTCGCTTGCCACCCAATACAGTGAGTGCCCTGTGTCTTTCTTTGCGCAGACTAAAAGCCGGTCAACCTTGCGCGCGTCTTGCACGAACCAGGCTGTACCATTCAGCTTTCTATCAGTGACACGCACCTCAGTGTCTTGGGGTAGCCAAGAACCTGTTCGATTTGTCAGCGCGAGTGTGGCAGTGGCTCCCTCCGCGATTTCCTTGAGTGCTGCATTGCCGGAATCACCGCAAGCGGCAAGCACATAAGTCGCATTCAGCGTTGCCAGCAGCGGGCAAGGAAAGGCGGCTCTTCCGGCCTCTTCCACCAAGCCGGCAACAGCGACTGCTGGTAAACCTAGTCCCTGTGCTGACTCTGGAACTGCGAGCAAGGTCCAGCCTAATTCTAGAAGTTGCTGCCAGAGCTCTTTATCCCAGGGGCTCTCAGGCGGCTTGGAAGAATCAGGATTGTCAGCCACCATTTGGTGCAACTTGTCTGTAGAAAAATTGTTTTTAAAGAACTTTCGAGCGGAGTCCTTAAGCAGAGAGGCCTCTTCAGAGAAGCCATAGTCATCGGGCTGTGCCATGTTATTCCTTATTTTGTCTTTACTTCGATTTAGCTAAGCTGAGCACGCGCTCACCGAGAATATTGCGTTGCACTTCGCTAGTACCTGCAGCAATAGTATTTCCATAGGTGCTCATATAGGCCAGCGGCCATTGGCCTGCGGCTGGCGCATTCTGATCGCCTAAATACAGCGAGGCACTAGCACCTGCGACTTCAAGCGCCAGTGCAGCGGTCTGTTGTGCAATCTCGGACCTAAGTAGTTTATTCTGCAATTGCAGGCGTGCAGGATGTTCTAGTAACGCCGGTAAACGAGTCCGTCGCTGGTTCTCCTCCAGCGCGGTCTCCCGAATAAGCTGTCGCATAATGCGGTCACGCAGTAGTGGGTCTTCCACTGCAGCTTTGCCGTTGTATTGTGTGTTGCGCGCCAGATCTATCAGGTTTGCCGTGTTGGCATTGTGTGTTGCTGCGTTCTTCATTCCTCCCGAGCGCGGGGTTACCAATTCGCCTGCATCGCGTTCATGCAAGAGCGTGGTGGTGGCAACCTGCCAACCGTGACCGAGCGCACCTAGACGTAAGCCATCGTCAACCTGAAGATCTTCGAAAAGCACCTCGTTGAACCCCGTCTCACCAGTCATCTTAATGAGTGGCTTCACACTCACACCCTGATCCAATGCAGAGCTAATGGGCACAACAAAATAGGATAGGCCTCCGTGCTTTTGCGTCTTGTCTGTCCGTAATAAGATAATCATCCACGCGGCGAAGTGTGCCAAGGAAGTCCATACCTTGTGCCCGTTAATTACCCAGGCATCGCCGTCACGCTGGGCGAAGGTCTGCACGCTGGCTAGGTCTGAACCTGAGCCTGGTTCACTAAAGCCTTGGCACCAGATGTCTTCGCCAGAGAACAGACGTGGTAGTAAATGTTTCTTCATCTCTTCTTGGCCATACTGAAGTAGAGTGGGTGCTGCCATACCCAGGCCGATAATATTCGGCATATAAGGCGTTTTAGCCCTATGCATTTCCTCGTTGGCTATGCGTTGGCAATTGCTCCGCCCACCTCCGCCATAAGCTACTGGATAGTCACAACCTACCAATCCAGCGTCATAGGCTGATTGCTGCCAATCCTTAAGGTATGTCAGCTGCTCTTCAGTCATTATCTCCAGTGCAGAAATTGGTAGCCTGAATGAGGGTTCCGCAGGCGTGTTGTTGCGCAGCCAGTCGCGGCAGTGTTGGCGAAACTCGGCTTGTTCGAGGGTGTCTTTACTGGCGCTGTCAGACATAGTTAATTTCCTGCGATTGAAAAAAGTAGGGGGATTGTTACTAGGCACGCGAGGGAACGCAAGTGGATAATTCGGATTTATCAAATGCAGTTGGAGCGGACATGTTGTCTGTCAGTTAAAGATTCTGCCGACGAGGGTGATTTTCGCACCGATCTAGATTAACGAATCAGTAATTTTCCAATCGCAGTGCCATCTCCGAGCGAGCGAAAAGATGATATTCCGTAGCTGGTAGAGCACCTGGTTCGCAAATTCGCGCTCGAGCTAGGGAGAAATATCAAGGCTATCTCAAGTGGAATGCTGTGCTACCTCTCCTAGAGACCTTCGCTTGGGAACGTTGGGGAGTTGGAGGGATTCATTCAGTATGCGCTAATTAACAATTGCTAACTCTCAGCGCCCAGAATGAAGAAACGACACAACCGCCCTCTGCTCAGGGTGAATTTCCCTGTGGAGAGAGGGCTGCACTGTCGATATTTGAAAACAAGCATATAATCAATGTACTTAATCTAACTGTTTAGATAATTTTCGTTGAGAAGGGAGCGGCCAAATCCTTGGAATTCCACTTAGTGTGCTGCGCTGTAGAATGGGAAAACTAGGAATAGAGCATCCTGACAAAAAGTCTGTGGTAGAGTAAGAGTCATGCCTTGGCGCTTCACGGTCGGCCTGTTATCAAGTGAGCCATGTGCATTAGAGAACTAATTAAGAATGCTAAACAGCATATTCCCAGATAAATTCGACAATAAATTTTCAGGCTACAAGTTTAGTTTGTGGGTCTTCTATCTTTTCACTGTCGTGACATTATGGCGCAGTCAACACCATATGTTTTCTGCTGATGGTGGAGCCCAATCCATTGCAACAATCCCTCTGGACAGCTACTCAAGTGCAGCTAGCGATACCGTCGTAGCAGTTTTTTCTCTATGGGGGCTTTCGCAGTTAATTCTCGGGGTACTTTATTTATTATCCTGCTTCAGATACAAATCTATGATTCCGCTGTTCTATTTACTCGCAGCCATAGAGTATTTTGCTCGCTTCGCCTATATAGGCTTCTTCAAGCCGATCGAAACGGTAGGCACTGCCCCCGGAGCGATGATCAATGTGCCATTTACCATCGCTTTCTTGGTGTTAATGTTTTTTTCACTTAAAGTCCCCGGGAAAAAGAGCTAAGTACATAGCAATGAATTTTGGAAGGGCATGCCAACGCGGCCTGCTATTTAGGGCGTTAGTACCAAAATTGAGAACACTGCTAGAGAATGGAAAATTGAAGAAACTACTATTGATTTTGGTTTGTACACTAGCAATTCCAGCTTCCTATGGCCGCGACAGAGGTTTTGCTATTGAGTGCACGCCTTCGAACAATGGTATCAAGCAGATATTGTCGTTCTTCGAGGCTGGAATTGATAAGCGTGTTCGTTATTTGGAAGCTGGTACTCAAACAATGTGGGATAGCCACGAATGGGGAAATGGTTATGTCATTGTAAGTAGCTTTGTTCAAATGAAAGGAAATACTGAAGCTTCTCTTATTTCGTTCACGAAAATAGAGTTGGAAACAATGCTTGGAGAATTCGTAAGGATAAGTGATTCCAGCAAAGTCGTAAGAATGCAATGCCAAAGGTGGTCTCCGCAAACTCGGAATAAGTAAACTGCTCATCGAGCACTGGAAACAGAAAACGGATCATAGCAAATGAAAGCAAAGTTTTTTGGAGACCCCTTTCGCTCAAAGACCGTTCGTAAACTATACCCCAAACTATACCCCAAACTATACGAGGTTCTTAATATCAGCGGTTATGTTCCAGCGCTAACCCCAAGGGAGCATACGGCGAAGCGAAGTATCCTTAACTGAGTAGGGATGATACAGCGCGGCTAATGCATGCAAGGCGATAAATAAATCGCCAGACGCGCCAATAAGCTCATGTGTCTGTTCTGCCAGACTTGCCAATGATTTCGATATGGGCGCGAGCTTAGGCGGTTGGAAAATAGTGACTAGCTACCAGTAATATTCGGCGGTTATCTGGCCGGGAGTGCCGGGAAGATTCTTCTTGAACCCGCGCTCCTCAAGGACCTCCACCGTATCCTTCACCATGTCGGGGTTGCCGCACAGCATAATTTGAGAATTCGCGGGCAAGAGGTTTATGCCGCAGACACTTTCTAGATTGCCATCGATAATAGCGGCTGGGATTCTGCCGCGATAGGCGCCAGGTACATCTTCTCGAGTCACGAAGGCCTTAAACTGAAAGCGATACCCGTGATCGCGTTGAATATTTTCAATAAGCTCCTGATAGCGCAAGTCAGCGTTGGCGCGTACACCGTGCACTAAAATCACTTTCTCGAATCGCTCCCAGGGCTCTTGGGTCTTAAGTATAGAGAAGAAGGGTGCGATTCCCGTTCCTGTTCCGAACAGCCATAGATCCCTTGAGTCGGGTATTGCCGCTAGGGTGAAGAATCCAATTGGCTTCTTCTTCAACCAAATGGGGTCGCCGGCCTGCAGTTCTAACATGGCGTTTGAGAGGACGCCGCCCGTAGCGGTATAGAAGAAGAATTCCAGGGGATTCTGGCCTGGAGCGCTCAGAAAGGAGTAGGGGCGTTCAATGCGCTCGCCGTTAATTTCCAGTGCTAAACTGGTGAATTGGCCCGCTATGAAGGTGTCTACATCGGCGTCGATCTTCAGTGAATAGAGGTTTTCTGTCCAATGAATATTGTCGACTACGGTTCCTTGGATCCACTGGACCATTTTGGCTGCTCTAAGGTGTGGGGTAGGGGGCTGGAACTATGGTATGAACTTCTATAGTCTCCTAGCAAGCAGTAATTAGATCTCCCTTTCTCTATTAATGCGCGATCGTTTTGTGGATCGCCAATACAGAGAAGTATAGAAGACAAATAATTGGTGAAAAAAGATGGTAGCAAGCTGGTTTGAAATAGCTCTTTGGAAACGTATATTCGCGGCGCTCATATTGGGTGCGATCGTGGGAATGATCTGGGGCCCAGGCTCTGACAGCATTGCCTGGGTCGGCACCCTATTCGTGAGGCTAATCCGGATGATAGTTGTACCTCTGGTTTTCGTAACATTGATTTCGGGTGTGGTGTCCATGGGTGACCCGAATAAGCTCGGTTCGCTTGGCGTTAAGACGCTGGCTATTTATATGGCTACTACCTTGGCAGCTATCACAATAGGGTTGATTCTTGCGGTAATCTTGCAGCCCGGTATTGGTGTTGATTTTTCTACGGCTGTTCCTCTGCAGGTCCAAGAGGCTATTCCACTGTCCGAACGCCTGATGAGTATCGTGCCACATAACCCAATAGCTGTTCTCGCCGAAGGGAATATGCTGGCGATTATCTTCTTTGCGCTGCTAGTTGGCGTAAGTTTGCTAACAATCGGTGAAAAAGGCAAACCTGTCGCCGATCTGATGGAATCCAGTAGCGAAATGATGTTGCGCATAACCCATTGGATTATGGAGGTTGCACCTTTTGGCGTGTTCGCTTTGATTGCCTCTGTGGCGGGAACTCAAGGTATTGGGGCGTTGCTTGATGTAATACTCTTGGCGGTGGCCGTCTTAATTGGTTCTGCTGTCCATCTACTTATAGTTCATGGTCTCATCATTATAAAACTTACGTTGAAGTTGTCACCGATCATGTTCTTTCGAGGTGCGCGTGACGCTATGTTAGTCGCCTTCTCTACCTCCTCAAGTTCGGCAACATTGCCCGTGTCGATGTCGGTTGCCGAGAAGAATTTGGGTATTCGACCGATAATCGCCTCTACTGTTTTGCCTCTGGGCGCTACGATTAATATGGATGGCACGGCACTGTATGTGGGTATAGTTTCTGTTTTCGCCGCTCAGGCTTTTGGAATCGACTTGGCCTTTTCGGATTATGTGTTGATTGCGGGCTCCACAACGTTGGTATCTATAGGTACAGCCGCTGTTCCTGGTGCTTCATTATTTCTCATTGCGGCAGTCACTCAGACCATAGGAATGAGCCCTGAACAAACGGCGATTGTGATTGGATTCATTCTGCCATTCGACCGTCCCCTGGACATGCTGCGTACAGCGGTAAATATTGGTGGCGATCTTTCGGTTTCAACAGCCGTTGCCAACTGGGAAAATGAGTTTGATAAAGACATCTTCGAGAGGCCGATTAAGTTCTAGATTTTTTTCAGGTTGCTGGATTACAGCGGCGGTGTGCTTAGAACGAATAAGTGATCGTTGCAGAGAGCCTGACGTCTTCGGCAAAGAAGAGTAGTGGAGATTCTTCGTTCGAGGTAATGTTGATTATCTGACCGCCGACTGCCCAGTTGTCATTGATGGTGTAGTCTGCTCCGACAAGTGCCAGCAGGGAATTCGCAGCGAGATCGCCCTGCAGTGTCGATGAGATAACCAAGTCGCTATTCATCAGCGTATTGCTGTAGCGCACCAGCCAACTCCCAAATACTCCGTCGTTTATCAGTGACTGTCCAGGCAGCAAGCCCTCATCTTCATCTAATAACATCTGTGCTTGTATGCCTAGGCTGACGCTCTGTTCGTTGCTGATGGCGTATTCGAAACCCATCGAGGTGCCGATTTGGTCTTTCTTCAGATTCACAGGGTTGGCGAGGCTCGCCGTTCCGGGGAAGCTGAAGCTGTCAGCTAGTACGTCGTGGCTATAGGCTAGGTCAAAATTTAAAAGCAATTTACCGATAGCGCGATTCGCGCTGAATCCCAACAAGAAGAAGTCGTTGGTCTCCGCTACAGCGTCACCTATGAGGTTTGCAGGGTCTTCATAGCGCAGCTGATTCTCGTAGAGATACGCGGCCATGAAAGATATATCGCTGCCTTCGAACGATCTGCGCCACTGCGTGCCTGCTTCAAATAACATGCTGCTGTCGCGATCGTAGTCGGTAAGATTGAATTGGGGTTCGAAGAAGAAGGGACTGCCTCGTACTGCCGCTGGATTGAATTCGGGGTAGATATTGACGAAGCTAGAGAAGTTGGAATTCTCGCCAAAATAGTCCCAGACCAACATCGTTTGATTCAGCCTAGCATCCTCGATATCGATGATGTTGAAGTCGCGAAACTCGGCAGTGTTGATAACATCCAATACCGAATTGCCTACGGTTTCGCCCCAGACAACCGTCTGGCGACCGAATTTCAAGCTGTGTTGGCCGAAGCTGCGTTGTAGGAAGAATTCATTGACTCGATATTCGATATCGATCTTGTCCCCCGCGGCTTCATACTCATAATCGTCTTTCCAATAGCTTCTAATCTGACCGCTGGCGCGCAAGAGCCAGCCGGGAGCAAAAGCATTTTGATAGCGGATATTGGCGCCGAGCCGATTGGTTTCTAAGTCAGCCTTGCGGGGAAGGGAAAAGCCCGGAGCAATATCTACTGAATGATTGTTTACTTGACCGGAGAACTGCTGACTGATCTTGATAGTAAAACCGTCAAGCCAGGAGCTGGTATTGGCTGAACTGTCCTCGTCGAAGGCGGCACCGAAGAGGTCGTCGTCAAAGGTGAAATCACCGTCGAACTGTACATCATCATCGAGTACTAATACGTCGTCCTGCGCACTCGCATGATTTAGGGAGACAAGTAGAGTTGTGGCGGCGAAGCCAACGAATTTTTTAATCTCTATCATTCGCGACGTTCGGCTAATCAATCTGTGCGCGCAGTTTTTCGAGTTCGGTCTCTCTGAAGGCGGCATCGGTCAGCGTGCGTTGCGTTAAAAACTCGTCGGGCACGTCGATGCCAGTATGCATCTCGAGAAAGGCCATGTTCGAAAGTCGGTTGGTTACAAGATTCATGATCGTGGTAGATCGTGCCACCCAGATGCCGTTCATCAGTTCGACTCGTGCTCCCAGCATACGCTTAATTTCTTTGCCGTACTGGTCGTACATTTCTATCCTGAGTTCTACAAAGCGCTCTTTGTCGACATAAAGTACGGAGCGTGAATAACGAGATTTACGAGCACGTTCGGCGTTGGGAATCGTTTCGATCTTCCAGACTTCGCGGCCGGATTCCGTTGTCTCTTCGAGGAGATTGATCTCGTATTCATCTAGCTTGCCTGTGTCCTGATCTTCAGTAGTAAATTCGGATCCAAACAATGAGCCAGGCTCAGTTTCGTCGTCCGAGCTGCCGCTAGCGATGCGCTTTACTCGGCCTAACGCTGATAGGTACAACCAAGTCTCGTTATCTCTCGCGCCTTCGTCATAGATAAAACTTAGCATGCCGATGCCGCGTTCAGCCGGTGGATCCAAGAGTATCGCGACCGAACGGGTGTCTTTAAGATCAGCCCCGTACCCCTTGCCAACTGACTCTAAAGATTTGACGCGTGGCCGTTCGGCACAGGTAATTTTCCCCTCGCGCACGCCAAATTTGCAAGTCGACAGTTGCATGCGAGAAAGCGCGGAATTCGAAGTAGCACGGCGATTGTCTTCCAGTTTCTCCATTATTTCTCTGCCGCTGAGATCCTGTGCAATGCTTTGCAGTGGAATTAGAAACAGGGCTGCTACTAGGCTCACTAGTCCCTTGCTTAGAAGTTTACCGTGCATTTTTATCTCCTGTATCTATCGTATTCTACGAGTGTACTGTTGTAGCTTTTGAAAAATCGATCTCTGTATTCGCGTCCTTCACACCAAACGTCGGCTTGAATACAATTATCATCGCTGGGATCAAGAATAGATCGCAGAGCAGGGCGAAGAATATCGCGATCGCTCCGAAGAATCCCATCTTCGCCATACCCAAGTGCCCTGAGAAGCTTAGTAGGGCAAAGCTGAGCGCTAGGATCATAGTTGTGAACATTACCGCCTGGCCAACGTCACGAATTGTGCTGACTAATGCCTCACTGATACTGCCGGTACGTGCTAGGTCGATTCGATAATGAGTCATGAAGTGAATCGTATCGTCCACGGCAATGCCGATGATGATAGGGGCAATTAATAGTGTGTCAGCATCCAGTGGCAGGCCGAGCAGACCCATGAGACCAAAACTCAAGACGGCAGGAATCATATTCGGAATCATGGCGAGCAAGCCGCCCTGAAATGATCCTAGAGTCACTACCATGATGACGCTGATGATTCCCAGCGCCAGCAACAGGCTGGCGTACTGTGAACGGGCAAGATCATCCGCCATGCGCATCATCATCGCCATGCTGCCGGTAACGGTGACCTGTAATTCTGGGAATTCAGATTCGAGCCCAGCGAAGGTGTCCGTAATCTCTTCTTCCATTTCTGTAAAGAAGGCTTGGTATTGATAGGACCCGGCATTGTAAGCACTAATCGAAATATGTGACTTGCTGTAGTCGTCCGATACCAGTGCGCGACGATCTTCAGGGTTGGAGCTGTTGAAAAGATAGAGTAGCTGCGAAACCATCAGTTGTGAATCGGGAATGCGGTCAAAGGCAGGGTCATCATCGTTCATGACCTTGTTCGTTTCCTTTACGATATTCGCCAAAGAATTTGTGCGCGATACCTGGTCCGGGTATCTCGTTTCGATACGGGTCTGTAATTCATCAACCGCCTGCAATAGCCTTGGGTTCATCATGCCATCGATGGTGTTTGTGTTGATGACGATCTCCATGCTCTGTGAGCCTGCCATGTTCTCATCCACTACGGCATAAGCACGCTGAATGATAGAGTCTTCCCGTGTGAGTTCTGCCATGTTGCTGTCGATACGGATCTGGCTCATGCCATAAAGGCAGGTAACAAAGATGCCACCGAAGATGGCCATGATGAGATAGGGATAGCGGGCAGTGATTGCTGGTACGGCATCGAGGATCGGCTTCTGCCAGTTGACGACAACGTAGGTAAGCATGGTCACCAAGGCTATGTAGCTACCAACAGCTAGCCCTAGAAACGCAAAGACCGCGGCGAAGTAGACCACAGCTATGCTTAGCTTCGTAGGCATCGATAGGCTATGCCAACGCTTGCCCAACTTGTCTGCAAAGCTTGCGTCCGCGTCAGGGTCTCCTGGGTGCCACAGGTCGAGCAGTATCGGTAGAAGAACGATAGTAAAGAAGAACGCGAGAAATACGCCCACGGCAGATGTCCATCCGAATACTTGAATCATCGCGAGGTCGGATGTCCCTAAGGCCAAAACACCACACATGGTGGTAACGGTAGTGACTAATATGGCTAAGCCAGTTTTACGATAGGCATGGGAGAGGGCTATATAATGTTCTTCGCCCTCGCGGCGGAACGTAAAATAGGCGCTCATTACGTGGACACAATCGGCGATGCCCACGGCGAAGATCAACATGATCGTGAGTGAGATCATCGTCGTCAAGACGACACCCGCCCAGGCAGGTATTCCCCATGCCCAAGCTATGCTTAGTAGGATTGTAACGAGTGGCCAGATCACTGCACTGAACGAGCGAAACAGTATCCATAGCAGGAGTGTAAAAATCAGTACCAGAATTATACCAAGGACCACCATCTCGTCGAGCATCTCGAGCATGAACTCCATGAGCGGAGGTGTGCCGACTGGAAAGAATTCGAACTGTGTTTCGTACTTCTCGTAGATCGCCTTGGACATAACATGGAAAGCGGTGTAGCCAAGCATGTCGACCGCCTCGAATTCAATTTCCTGCACTTGTATGTCTTCATTGAATTCCAGATCAAAGGTCTCATCGCCGCCGAAGGCGCCGAAGCTGTCATCTAGCGATACGTTGGCGCCATCGACCGCCGACACAAAGCCTTCTACAGGCTTCGTGCCGAAGTCTGTCTGAATAAGTATGGCGCCGTACTGGGTATCCTCAGAATAGAAGGCAAGTAGATAATCTTCTTGGGAGAGGGCGTTGCCGCGTATCTGTCCTAGCTCTTCATTCTCGATGGGCAGCGAACTCGGCACCAACCGATTTGAAAGCAGGCTATCTCCAACGCTTTGCTGATAGCGAAGATTGGCGATAGACCGTACACGCCGGATATGATTTAGCTCTTCCCACTCTAGGGTATTGCCGTTCATTGACTCGGGATACTGACTGCGATCCAGCGACTGCCAGTTGCGTAGATCGTCGGTTAGCTGCTGTGCAGCTTCCATTGATTCTCTGGAGAACACGTTTCCATCTTTCGCTCGGTAGACGAGGAATACGGATTCGTCGCTGCCGAACTGTTCGCGAAATTCATCGAGTGCAATTGTGGCAGGATCAGCGTCATTCAGAAAACTGTCAATCGTCATGTCCAATGAGGTGCGGGTATAAATACCGTAGACCATGATGGAAGTCATAACAATCAAGCCGGCAAGTACAAAACTCTTGTACTTCAGTACCTTGTAAGGCGCCTGAGCGAATGCATCGGTGAGAGAAAGTAGAGTTTTTTCCATGGTTAGAACCCAAGATAGAGTATGTGTACACGTAAAATCAGAATTTCACTATGCGGCGGACTCGCCGCTAGTCTTCTTTGAATCGCTTGCAGTGGTCTTAGCCTTGACTGATAACTGAACTGATAACTGGCCTAGTAAATAGGTCGGTTAGAACTTGAATCTGGTTCATTCAAAGTGGCAATTTCTCGGTGAATAGTATCGCTCAGTTTGGTGAGTTTCTCTAGCTGACCCCCTCTTTATTTTCGCGATTCCTCTCATTTTTGGGGTATAAGACGAATGATTGGACGTCAGCCATTGGTAGCCAGCTTAATCCTAGGGTTAGATTTAACAACACAGAAGGCCAGTAGAAACTAAGAGCTAGAAGCAACAGGCCGAATATGACCATCAATCTTCCGGCCAAGCGATGGGTGGCGCGCCAGGTTTTAATAGACACTACGGTTCATGGTATGCGAATGCCAAGAATGAAATCTCTCTCAGTCTTGCCAATCACATTAGCTGAAATGATGAGGAAGCAGGCCATTCCAATGGCGAAATACTGAAGAAAAATATCAGCATTGCCTAGGTTCACCATCATTCCCACAGGTGAGATCAGCAACACAAGGCCGACATCTCACCCTTCTTGAGAAGGTCGAGAATCTTGCGACGGGCCGGAACTGATATGGCTTCGAAACATATCCAAATATCTGAACAAGGCCAAGTGCTAATTTATTTTGCGATGGGAAATACAGCCCTCTGAGCGAGGGCTAATCTAGCTGAGGGTCAGTTTCTGTGCTATCTCGGGCAGTTATAGACACCAAAATCTTGCTGCCCGTTATCAATGAGGGATTCTGGCACAACGGTGTTTCCACCCATGCGTCCTGCCTCATTTCGGGCCAGAACTAGCAGTTCTTCCTGCAGGCGTCCGCCGCCACGTTCAACGGTCACAATCGAGCCCAAGGTCTTTGAGGTGGCGCGCCCGACGCGTTCACAATTGCCGATGCGATCGACACCGACAAGACTGACATTTTCACCCTCGGCTGTAAGTTGTACCCATGTACAGCTAGTTATTGCCACTGCGGCAATCGCTGCCAATAGAAAATTCTTCATGATTTAACCCTTTGCTGTAAGAACTTGCCTTGGCGCAGTGCAAGAATTGAAATGCGATGAGTCTGAGAACTCGTCAGTCTTCGATTCTAACAGCATTATTTAGCGCTGCCGAACTCAATCCTGTAACAGTGGCTGCTGGGCGCGCTGTGAGCTGTATGTGCTACTATTCATACTCGTTTGTGCCTGCTATTGAGAGCGCGTTATGGCTGCTTGTGAGAGTGAACTATTAATCGAGTCATTGAAGGCTATCGTCGGTCTTGCTGGATACCGTGAGGGTGCGGATATCGAGTCGAAGAACTATCAGGATGCGATGGGCGCCAGATCCATTCCTCCCGTGTTATTGCTGCGACCCGATTCCACCGAGCAGGTATCTGAGATTCTTAAAGCCTGCCACGGGGCCGGTCAGCCGATTGCTCCGCAAGGTGGTATGACAGGATTAGTATCCGCCGCCGCGCCGCTAGAAGGAGAAATATCACTCAGTTTCGAGCGTATGAAGAAAGTGGTAGAGGTAGATCCCTTTACTAGTTCTATGACGGTAGAGGCCGGCGTAGAGTTACAAACTATTCAAGAAAAGGCCGATGCCCACGGCTTGTTATTTCCGCTAGATCTCGGCGCGAGAGGCAGTTGCACAATTGGTGGCAATCTCTCCACGAATGCTGGAGGGAATCGCGTTATACGCTACGGGATGATGCGAGAATTAGTAGTAGGGCTAGAAGCGGTCCTAGCTGATGGCACGATCATCGACGGATTGCACAAGCTGCGAAAAAACAATACCGGCTACGACCTAAAGCAACTGTTCATCGGTAGCGAAGGCACATTGGGTGTTATCACTCGCGCGGTACTCAAGCTATCTCCAAAACCTAGCAGTCAAGTTGTGGCGATGTGCGCGGTCAACGATTTTGCGAAGGTTGCGGATCTATTGGTACACGTGCAGGCGGGCCTAGGCGCAAACCTTAGTGCATTTGAAGTTATCTGGAATAACACTTACAAGCTTATTGATCAGCACGTCCCTCATGCCACTGTGCCGATGGATGATCACTATGGCTTCTATGTGTTAATAGAAAGTATGGGTTCGCACGCCGAGAAGGATAGCGACCTTTTTCTTGAGGTCTTGTCACAGGTGAGTGAAGGAAAACTAATCGATGAGGTCATCGTAGCTGACTCTGACACGAAGATTAAGAATCTGTGGACCGTGCGCGATGCAGCGGCAGAGATCTATCCAGGAGTCGGTTACATGCATACCTACGACGTGAGTCTAAACGTTGACGACATGGGTTACTTCGGCGAGGAGGTTGAGGTCCGGCTACGCGCTGAATGGCCCGATGCGATACTGGGCCTGTTCGGACACATTGGCGATGGCAATGTACATATCGTTATTCATGTGGGAGAAGATACACTTAGACTTCACCTACAGATTGATGAAATCATCTATGGCCTAATACAGGAGTTGCATGGTGCCGTTTCAGCTGAACACGGTATCGGCTTAATGAAGAAACAGTTTCTGCCGTACAGCAAGAGCGAATCCGAGATTGCACTCATGAAGGCGCTAAAGCACACGATGGATCCGCAAGGAATACTTAATCCAGGCCGCGTTTTCTAATCGCTGTCTAACGAGTACTCAGAATTGAACAATTTGAAGAATAACTAGCACAGGCATTGGAGAGAAAAAGAAATGACTAGCAATAACTTAACTGGCAAGAATGTAGTAATTATCGGTGGTACAGCAGGTATTGGACTTGCAGCCGCGCAGGCAGCTGCCGCAGCAGGTGCGAAAGTTTGGGCAGCAGGACGCTCGGAAGAACATATCGAGTCAGCCAAGCAGGTCGCCAATGGTAGCTTCGAAGTGCGGCAGGCAGATACACACGATGCCGCCAGCCTCGAGGCCATATTCAAAGAAGTTGGCACAGTTGATCATCTGGTTTCAGCGGCTGTGGGCGGAGAACGCACGCTCAAGCCTTTCCTCGAGCAAACTGAAGATCAGTTCAAGGCTGCCTACGATAAGCTTTGGGGTTATGCAAAGGTTGTTAGAGTGGGAGCTGCGTATCTTGCCGAAGATGGCGCTATAACACTTGTTAGTGGTTCGCCGGCTCGTAAAATTAGGCCTGCCCAGTCGCCGTTAAGTTGTGTTGGTGCGTCGGTTGAGAATTTAGTGCGCTGCCTGGCTGTAGAGATGGCGCCAGTGCGTGTCAATGTGGTTTCACCGGGTACTGTAGATACCGCGATGTTTGATTGGATGGGTGATGAGAAGCAAAGCAAGCTAGCAGCAATGACGGCAACCCACCTGATCAAGCGTGCGGGAACATCCGAAGAAGTTGCGCAGGGTATTCTGTTCGTTATGCAAAACGGTTTCGTGACAGGTACTACTATCGACGTTGATGGCGGTCGCATACTGAGCTAGTTAGTTTGGCCCGAACGCTCAAGGCATGATGAGCGAAGAACTATCTCGAATATTGAAAGTGGTATTGACGCATGAAAAATGAGCAGGAAGCAGTTAAGTCCGTTGTGGCCGACCCAGATATGGGGCTGATCGATTCGATCTATGCCCGCCATTCGGTGCGGGGCTATCTGGACAAAGAAGTTCCGCAGGATGTGATGAATCGAATCTTCGAGATTGCGCAGCAATCGCCATCTAACTGTAATGTGCAGCCATGGAAGGTCTTTGTTGCTTCGGGTGCATTAAAAGACCGTCTGAGAAGGCAGATGGTTGAAGCGACATCCGGGGGAGTTACCCCGAACCCCGACTACCCTTACCGCGGCGATTTTTCTGACGAATACCGTATCCGACAAGTTGAATGCGCCGTCGCGCTTTATTCCAAGATGGGCATAGGCAGGGGCGATAAGGAAGGACGGATGCGAGCGGTGCTGCGCAATTTCGAGTTCTTCGATGCACCGCATATCGCATTTCTTGGGATGCACGCAGATTTTGGACCGACTGTTGCGATCGATGTAGGGATGTTCGCACAGTCCCTCATGTTAAGTATGGTGGCGTTTGGGCTACATAGCTGTCCTATGGGCACAATGCGCAACTATCCTGATATGGTACGGGAGGCCTTCGAAATCGCAGATGGTACAAAGATTCTATTCGGTATAAGCTTTGGCTACGAGGATACTTCGGTAGATGCAAACGAGACACAAACTACTCGCGACGATATCTCTGCGAATATGGTGTTCCGGTCTGAATGAGCGCTGCTGAATAGGCATTACTTAAAGTAATTAAAACACGGGTTAAGAATCCTACTACCATGAGCCTCAAACCTGTCATTCTCTTGTACGATCTAAACAATACCTTAGTCGATGAAGCAGCAGCGCTAATTGGGCATACGGGGCTGTACACTACCATCAATACTTACAATGAAACCAACGCCAGAGAGGCGATTCACCAATACAATCGCTTGTTCGGTCTGGTTACAAATAAAATTTCCTGTGTGGTAACTGGCTGGAACCCTTACAAGAAGCCTAGGGATCAATTTATCTTTCAACTACGCAGCGAAGAGAAACGCAGTCCGTTTCGCAGCGCTACCCCAGTGATTATTATTACCGAAGATCACCGTCGCGATTTAAAGACATTGGCGTTGGATCCCACCGATGGTGGTGCTGTAGCTTATATGCACATGGATAACTTTCAGAATTCCATCGCTGATAATTTGCACAAGGTGGTTTTTGGTAATCGTGCGCAAGAGCTCAATTCGGTGGCCTACGCACAGTTTTCCAGTCAGGAAGATTTTGACTAGTCTGTATTAAAGGGTTCCTATTCACTATGCTCGCTCATTTTGTATTCTCAAAAATAAAACCCCTGATTTTATTTTCAATTGTCTTTCTGCTATTTGGCTGTCAATCAAGTGCGCCACCTGAATTTGGTATGGTTGACTGGTACATAGCCAATGGAACTGGAAGTAGTGTGACATTGAACCTTTACGACAAGGTATGTGGTCGTAATCATTACCGTGTTCGAGTATCCAGGTTGTCAGAAACTGCTATTTCAACTTGTGCTAACGAATCGGGAAACGCTGAAATCCGCTACAGCAGAACTGCTGGATACAGTGTCTCGGAAAACCCTGTGCAACATAATGTTATAAGCAGCAATCAATCATTACTTGTGAGCGAATAAAAAGCCGCTATAAGCAATAGTGATAAAAGGCACAGCTATTTTTAGCTTTGAGGCTCGCGGTCAAATTAGCACCTTCTTAGTTTTTTAGTTCTTTGTAGCGAAAACAATTACCTGTGTGGTCATTGATTAGCCCCGCGGCCTGCATCAGGGCGTAGCAGATCGTACTGCCGATGAACTTGAAGCCGCGCTTCTTGAAATCCTTCGACATTACATCGCTGATACCGGTAGTAGCAGGTACGTCTTCGCGCGTTTTGCGTCTGCCGTCTAATACCTTGCCGTCGGTGAACGACCAGATGTAGCTATCGAAGCTTCCGAATTCCTTCTGTACTTTTTTAAACGCTAGCGCATTGCCACGAATAGAATATAGCTTCAGGCGATTTCGAATAAGGCCCTTATCTAAGAGCAGCTTCTCGATAGCCTTGTCGGTCATTCGCGCCACCTTGTCTATATCGAAATTCTTGAAGCATTTGCGGTAATGATCGCGCTTTTTAAGCACGGTGATCCAGCTCAGGCCGGCCTGCTGACCCTCGAGACTGAGAAACTCAAACAGGAGTCTCTCGTCATGTACGGGTACGCCCCATTCCTCATCATGATAGGCGATATACACAGGATCTTCTCCTGGCCACCAGCAGCGTTTCTTCATGGTATAGCGTCCTTTTTATTGTGATTACTGTCTATAGATAGCAGCACATGTGGCTGAGATTTGCCTCATTATGACAAAATAGTGAGGCTGGGCATTGCCTTGATTCAGTGTATTTTGATCTTACTTCTTGACCTGAACAAAATCTATGTCCAGAAATTTGGGGGTGCTATGGCGGCGAAGGGTAGGACGTAGAGTAGTCGTGGCTTTTTTGTCAGATCTTAGAACAAAACTTTTGTTTGAACAGAGTAAGACCTATACTGCGCGCACACTTTAGGAGTGCTAGTATTTCTTCCCCCTCTTTAGACTCTATTGCCGCCAAATCCAGCCCCTTCGCTGTATTTTCCATAGCTCAATTTCGCTGGTTGTTTCTTGGTAACGCGGCCTTCTTCTTTGCCATGCAAGGACAGATGCTTACCCGCACAATCATCGCTTGGGATCTCACCGGCGAGGCGACGTCGCTGGCTTATATAAATTTAGTGGTAGCGATACCGATGATCTTCGCCTCTTTGGTGGGAGGTGCGATCACCGATAGAGTCGAGCGTAGGCAACTCGTGATCATCGGCCAGTGTCTGATCATGGCTAACGAGATCTTCATTCTTACCATGCTACTTACCGAGCGTCTGGAATTCTGGCATATGCTGTGTACTGCCTTCGTCGCGGGCTGTGCCTTCCCATTCATTATGCCCGCGCGCATGGCGATCACGGCGACAGTAGT
>Ga0307995_1000849_pt1 | contig 19939 bp, 28 predicted proteins | sample EllFjometagen262_FD_203132 | JGI IMG/M metagenome (GOLD analysis project Ga0307995, IMG submission 203132) | Marine microbial communities from Ellis Fjord, Antarctic Ocean - #262 | ecosystem: Environmental > Aquatic > Marine > Unclassified | place: Southern Ocean | collected 2014-11-02
TTAAATCTCCGAGTTCTTCCATTGCCGCAAGTTTACACAAATGCCTTGCTTCTTCTATACAGTCTTCTGCGTGTTGTGTACTAACTACAATTTGATCAATGCGTTTGATAACACCTTCACGTCTTGCACCTTCATACTCTACACTTATTTGCGACTTTGCATCAGGACCTAGTATACTTCCACGTTTTGTTTTTAAGTTTTTTAATACTGCATGACTGTAATGAATAGGCGCTGGCATCATACTAGGTGTATGATTGCAAGCATAACCAAACATAATACCTTGATCACCTGCACCAAAGTCGTCTGTACCTAGTGCAATGTCTGCACTTTGTTCATGTATTTCGTTATAGACTTTTAGCTTATTCCAATGAAATCCTTCTTGTTCATAGCCAATCTCTTTAACTTTGTTGCGTACAATGTGTTCTACAGCCGCCCTAGTTACATTAAAGTTCTTAACTTCGCCTGCAAGTGTAACCATATTGGTAGTTACTAGTGTTTCAACTGCTACTCTAGTTGTAGTGTCACCGTTCTTTAAGCCTGCATCAACAAGCGCATCACTAATTTGATCTGCTACCTTATCTGGGTGTCCGTCACTTACACTTTCGCTTGTAAAAATGTGTTTAATCATATTAGTCCTTTTTTTCTTAGTTCGTCATCTAAGTTTTTAACTGGTGCTTTCATTGCCTTTTCGTGTTGTGTGTTCTTATAATCTCTAAGTTCCCCAGGCATTTCCGAATAGTGAGATGTGGAGTCTTGGAGTAAATCGCCATCCTTTTTCCATACAGACTTGCGCGACTTCTTGAACATTAAGAACATACTCTTCCGAGCGTCCTCCAAGCGGCATACAATATACTGGACACTCAACGCCGATGTCACGATATGCTTGAACAGCTCTGCCAGCTTCTTCAATGTCTGAACGATCAGCAACAACAAATTTAAGATAAATGTCACTACCAGCAACAGTGGAATAGTCAAGAGCAACATCAGGCTTGATAGCATCTTCCCAAGATTCTCCGCTAACGGATAGCTTAGGCGAACAACTCCATGTAACTGTAATTCTATCGCTATCGTTGAGATAGTTGTATAGGTCGTCGTGTAAAACTTGTGTAGTGTTTGTTTCAAATGTGACATTTTTTAAATCCTTCATGCGCGGATGTTCAAACAGCTCTACATAAAGTCGTTGCCACGCTAACAACGGCTCACCACCTGTCATAATTAAATGGATATCTTGACCGTTATCCATTGTCCACTTACCTTCCGGAGTAAGCGATAGTAGATGTTCTACTACTTCTTCGATCTCTGCAAGTTTGTTAAAGTCTTTAAACTCAGGATAGATACTTGCATAAGTGTCGCAACCTGTATGAATAATAGGCAAGTCTGTAAACTTTTCAGTCTTTGCAATAATACCATCATCTAGTAAGTCTTTTACTTCCTGATTGTATCGTTGCCCTGCTTCGTGTTTCTCTGCACGACTAGGCTCATCTTTACCAAGGCCAAAGTTCATGCAACGAAAGTTACAACCAAATGTACGCAGGAACACACTAGGTACTCCTACAAACTTACCTTCGCCTTGTACGCTATAAAACGCTTCGCTATATCGTAGTTTCATTGATGGCTTTCTATTTACTGCTTCGTGTGATGGATAACCTTTTTCAAATACTGGAGACTCTATCATCGTGCAAACTCCTGTTGCAGTTTAATGTTGTCAAAGAACTCTTTCTTAGTACCTGCATCGTCCTTAAAACTACCTTTAAGCACGGTTGTTTGTGTAAGACTACTAGTTGCCATAATACCGCGGTTCTCACAACAGCCATGTGTTGCTTGGATGTAAACACCTAAATGTTCTGCATCAGTTGCTTTACCAATTTCACGTGCAATATCATTTGCAAGTTCTTCTTGTAGTGTACCGCGTCTAGCACACCATTGTGCAATACGTGTGTACTTACTAAGTCCAATAAGTTTATCACTAGCAATAATACCAATGTATGCAACACCTGATACTGGCTGGTGATGATGCGAACACATGCTTTTTAGTTCACTACGTACTACTAGCATACCATCATAGCGGTCATCGCTATCATTAGGAAATGCTGTTGCACTAGGCATAACGTCATAACGTCCTGACATAATCTCATTGTAGTACATTTTAGCAAGTCGATGTGCTGTGCCTTTAGAGTTTGGATCTTGATATCTATCAATTACAAGTGCGTCTAGCACACTTTCAAATGCTGTAGTTGCTTCGTTGATAAGTTCTTCTTTATCACCTTCTTGCAATACTTCACTAATGTTGTCACCAGCCCAATAGCGTTGCTTTGCCTGTACTAGGCGGGCTTTAATTTCTTCACTTTTACTCATTCACTTCTCCGATGTTTAGGCAGTGGATTGCCAATATTAATAATATTATACAGTATATTTAGGCTGTTGTCAAGCATTTTCTTTTAAATAATTAAAATAATCTGTTGCAATTATCTCATGTACTTGTTTGGTATAATGCTCTCCGTCTACCCGATGTTCATCTGTTTCGATGTTAATATTTAGGTTTTCGTTTATAAACCCTTCTGCACTCTTGGTAGCTTTAGTACAGTTTAGATCGCCATACAATGCAATATTGTCAGGACAAAATACCCTATTGTTAATAGTCCATTGGTACCATTTAATATTTTTTCTTGTAAGCATTGTGTCGATTGCTAGTAAGTCTAAGCAATAATCTTTATATTGCAACGGAGTTACAAGTTCGTGCCACAACTTAGTATAGATATACTTTTCATGGAATGGTTCAAAGTCTGCTTTAACTTGCATATCGTCAAACGCAAATCCTTTAAACGCTTGATAGTTTTCTGCTCGAACCTGATCAATCATTTCGATATAGTTCTCTGTTACTCGATGATCTGTGTAACGATGTATCATATTATCTTTAGGTTGATCATTATCTAAAAACAAATCAGCTTTTGTAGTTTCACCAACATCTAAGTTACGTGAACAAGCAAGTAAAAATCTATTCCAGTATGTGCTTTGTACAAACACTTCATCAATGTCGTCATAGCGATCAAGCATAGATTTAACCCAAGCAGGATATTTTCTATTACATCCACCAGGCTGACTATATACTACAACTTCTTTATTATTTGCGTTGGAGTATATTTCAGCATAGTTTGCTTCTTGCCATGCTGAAATAGTTGTTCCAATTTCGGAGTAGCCGTGTGCATGGCTATCTCCGATAAAGAGTGTTCTACCCAAAATATTTACTCAACATTTGTAAACGGTCATCTGCTTCGGCCATTTTATCAAGTTCTGTTTGAATAGCCTCCATCACATCACTGTGTTCGCCAATACCGGCCGGGTTAGTTAAGTACACTTCAATGTTTGTTCTGTGCAATGCAAGTGCGCCTTCGGCATGTTTCTGTGCCGCTTCAATCATCATGTTACGCATGATAGTTTCCTTTCTCTGGGATAACGTGGCGCACCCCGCCACGAGGGTCTTCCATGTCGCCTGTGCGGCGAGGAATTAGATGTATGTGTGGATACTCAACAGTTTGCCCCGCCGCAGTACCTACGTTCTGTCCAATATTAAATGCATCACAGTAACCACGGTTAGTCCAGTCATAGCCCCATTGGTAGGCGGCTTTCATACACGCTGTTAGATGCTCCCAGTCTTGTACCTTAGGTACGAAAAGAATATGTCCTTCTGTAACTGGATAACCGTCCTTGTATACTGTAAATTCTTTAGTGTCGACTAATACATTAGTCCACGGAGTATCTTTAAAATCCATAATTAAATGCCACCATTATACGTTCTTTATCTACTAATTGTTGATCCACCTTATGACTAAGATGGCTTGGAAAAATAATTAAACTTCCAGTTAGTGCTTGACATGTTACTACTGGCGAATTAGCGTCTGTTAGTGATTTCACACCAACACGAGGCCAGTTTGATTTCATGTTAGGATTTACTAGAGTTAATCCGGGATGATCTTGATCTGATTGTATATAATATACTCCACTCCATACATCCGGTAAGTGTGCATGTTCTTCATGATATGTATACTTTCTGTTAATACTAAACCAACTACTAGCTAATTTAATATTGTCTTCACCTAACAGATTAGTTTCTTGATGACATAATTTAACAGCTTGATCTATAAATTGCTTTAGTTCTTCAAATAGAGGATTGTCTAAAATATTTTCTCGACCATAAGAAGTATACCCATTCGCAGTATATTTTATTGGTTGCTGATCCGACTTTTCTTTTGCAAGTAATTCTGGAACTACTACTTTTCTAAGTTCTTCAGCGTTGCCAAATTGAGCCCTAAACACTTGTATTGGAAAGATTGATTGCTTTTCTAGCATTAATACTCTCCTACATTTTCCCACGGGTAAACTAACCAAACATCTTCTTCTGCTTTGTTAATTTCGTGACACGTATAACTAACTGGAACTTCGGCATTACTTGCACCATTATCTGTTAGTGTAGCAAAGCGAACATTGTCACCCCAAACAGTATTCCAACTTTTATCCATTGGCATACAACCCGAGGGCCAGTCTTCTTTGATCCAGTTAAAGGTTGCACCAGTATCATTGATATCATCTACAATAAGGATGTTCTTACGTAATGGAAAGCCTTCTTCTCCCTTACGTTCGTAACCAAATGCATCTTCTGCCATCCAGTAGTTGCTTTCGCTGTCACTGTCATCGTCGCGTAGACTAACTTTAAGTGCTTCGCAACGTATACCAGTCATATTACTAATAATAGTAGCAGGTACATTGCCGCCTCGTGTAATGCCTACAATATAATCAGGACGCCAATTGTCCTTGTACATTTGATTTACAATACTAACGCACATTTTTTCTACGTCAGCCCAACTGTAATAATGTTTCTTAATCATGATATCCATCGTCCTCGTCTAATAATTGAATGTTTCTTTTTTCAACATGTTCTGTAACAGCCCAACTTGGAACTTCTAGACAAGCGTTTGTAATCTCTTGTTTAGTAACACTGTTAGGTTGTCGAATTCCGTACTTGTCAAATTGTTCTAGTGCCCAGGCAGTAGCTTGGTCTTTAGTTTTAAACATTACAGCTTTCTTTCTTTTTGTTTGCCTTTGTAATCTTGATCTACAAGAGCGTACATTGTTTTAAAGTTTTCAAATGCTTTAGCAAGTGCAGGATATTCTTTGCACATATCTTCTACTTTAGCAACACCGGGCATACAATCTTCAAACTCTTTTTGTTCCCAAGTAATACTGTCAGCCCGGTTGTCGTCAATTGTAATAGTGCTACTATGACTACTAGATAATGTAGTAATATTATCTGTATTAATTGTAGTAGGCATAGTAGTAGTAGAATCAATCATACTAGTCGAATATTTTGACAGATCAATAGTAATTACATTATCATTCATTTGCAATTCTCTCATAAAGGGTTTTACCACTAAAGAAGTTAGTTTGTAATTTATGTGTCTGCGCCATCATAGGTCTTTTATAATTGCTATAATTTTCTACGTAGTCAGTAATCTTATCAACTAACGAATCTTTAAACTTATTATACTGCTTTGTATTTTTAGTCCAAATACTAGGATATAAAAACTCTGTAGTTGCCATTTCACTGTAGCTTAGTCTATCTGGCACCATAGGAATTGTATCTACTAGCAATCCTTCGTACCAACTAATACCAAGTGTTTCTTGCAAGTTAGCACTAAACACTACCTTAGCACGACCTAGTAAATTATGATATTCGTTCTTTGTAAGTTCTTGTTCTTGACAAACAATAAATTCATAGTTAGGTAACATAGTTGCTAAGTCTCTAAAGATTTCAACTTGCTTCTCAGGAGCAACACGATGCGGAAAGAGTATAATATCTTCTTTAGGCATGCCTTTGTACTGTGTTAAACTACTTTCAAGATATTCCATAGGCCAGCCAACACGTTTAATTTTATCTTCGTTAACTTGTCTATTATCTAGATTAGGTTCGTCTTTGTTTTTAAATGTTTGTAAAAACAAATCGATATGAAACTGTGTAGCAAAAAAGTTATGATCATAGCAGTCAAACATACTACGTTCAGCATTTCTTACCCAAGGTTTATTACCTATAAGCCTTCCTAAAAAGTCTTGTGGATCATAACTGCCAGCATGCCAAAGACCACCTATGTTAATATTAACACCTAGTAGTTCTGCCATATAGCGTAGTTGTATAACAGTAGGGTTCCAAGCATCAGTATAAAGAAAGTAGTCACCGTCTTTAACTTCACCATTGCAAAACATTTCGCCTATCTGTTCCAACTGTTTACTTTTGTAAACATTAGTACCACCAAAGTTGAGGAACGCCCCAGGCGTTGTAGCCTGAGGAGTCTCTCCGCCACTAATAACTTTTACATCTTCATCTGTAGCATGACGCAGTTGTTTAGGAAGATATTCTTTCCACTGTTTAGTGTATCGAGTATCTACTGCTTCAATGTCTACAATAAAGATTGTCATTAGCTACGTTTCCTATTGTTGTTATTGTTGTTATTGTTGTAACGATCGTTGTTATTGCGGGGAGCGTTGTTATTATGTTGCTTACGCTTCCCACCATTGCGGAATCTACTATAGGCTTGCCATGCTCGGCTCTTTCCATTATATAAATTCTTTTCATCAAACACATAGCCGTCATGACCATAAAGGTATGCAGTTGCGCAGAACGCCTTAAATCGTTCTAGATCGTCGAATACTTTTGCGACTTCGGGGTTGTTAATTGCCATTTTATTTTCCTTTAATAGCATTAAGTTGCAGGGTAAAAAATTGAACAGCCATTTTCGCCATCTTCAGCGACATCAATTTCTACAAAGCGGCTGGGGTACTTTGTAGTGATTTTTTCGTACAGTTCATCTGCGATCATTTCGCACGAACGGTGATTTAGAATAAGCACTTCATTGTCGGTTGCACTCTCTCCATTATATAGTCTTTCCATCCAGCGTTTGAACTGGATGAACTCGATGTCTCTATCGTTGTGGAACACTTCAATACGCACCCGGAAGTGAAAGATATGACGATGAGGAACACCAAGAAACGACACATCGTCCCACTCACCTGTTGCCAACTTTGGATCACTATCTGCTCCTGGATACATATGGACACCTTCTTTTCTAAAGGTTACCCATACACTTCTATTTGCTTTACTTAGTGGATTATTCATTTTAATACCTTCTTCTTTTGTTCTGCGTAACATGTAGTCATAATATCTTTCATTTGTTATACTCATTATACTACCTTTGTAACTGCTTGTCAATGGTTAATTGGCGAATCTTTCGTATATTTCGTCCAATCTGTGAATTTATCACGGTCCATTAAATCATGTAGGCTATGACACCAAACTCCTGGGTTAGATGCCTTAAAACCTTTGTCGTCAATTTTAACCATTGTGTTGTACCCCCACTGTTTAATGTAAGGAATAACTACACGAATTTGCGGAATAAAGTTATTGTATTCAGTAAGCCCGCCGTCTAAGAACGATTCTAGGTCAATTGTGCTTGGAATATCTAAGCTACATAAAATGTCGTCTTTTAAGAAAAGAGTAATCAATGCATCCCATTGATTAAAGTCATCTGAGTTATCTGGATTGTAACTGTGATTAGCACCGAAGAAAATATGTGTGCATTCTTCACTAATGTATTTTTGTCTAATCGCATAGTAATCTTGCACCCCAGTAACAAACAATGTCTTCATTCCAAACGCAGGAGTTTTTTCAACTTCTATGCCTGTAAAGAAGATAACATCTTCTGCTTTGCCTGTGTCGTAATCTCTAATCATCTTTTAACTGGTCCTTAATTCTCAGTTTTTCTTTCTTTAATTGTTGTATTTCCATTTCATTAGCACGTTCTTTTTCAGACTTTTCTATTGCACCATGTAAATGTTCGTGCATCTGTTTAAGTCTTTCTAAGTTTTTCTTTTTAGGACGCAATGCCATTTTACACTTCCTCAAATAAGTTTGCAAACCCAGTGCTTGCATTTACAGTCTTCTTACCAATAGCGCCACGTGTACCAATAATCTCCATCCAAAACTTTGAATGTTTTTCAATTATCGCATTTGCTTCGTTTCGGTCATTTGTTGCAAATATTTCATCTACAACATCTCTAAACATTACTCTATTAAACTGTTCTTGCACAAGCATATTAGGAACAACACCGTTGTCATACTGTCTGTTAGCTTCTTGTACAGCGTTAATATGACTCCATACGTTGTGACCCATCTGTATAGCATAACTAAAGCTATCCCAGCTAGTTGAATCTCTTTTACGTAGTTGTTCGTTTCCTTCCTCGTCGAGGATAGGAGCACCATGTTTATCGCGATCAATTTCACCTTTAAGTATTTTAGGACCACCTACTTTGTTAACGTCACCTACAGCATAATGACATACATCATTAATCTTAATAGACTTAGTTAACGGACTATCAGTAAACGTTTTAAAGATTCCGTCTGCTAGAACACCGTCACGGAAGTTACGTGTATCGTTGGAATACTTTAGCTCGTCAATACTAGGAACCATTCGATAGACCCACTTCTTCCTATTTTCGGTTTCAGTTGTAATATAAATCTGTCCATTAGCTGTAGCTAAGAACGGACTAGCACAATCAAAAGTAATCATAAAGTTTTTATTATGGTACTTGCGAACTGCTCTTTGAATGTCTGTTAATAATGTAGCCCATTCTAGTTTACTTGTTCCTAGGAAGTGCATTACATCATGTACACCTTCTTCTAGCAATCCGTCAAACCGTAATGCAACAATCCGTTTAAGTGCCAAGTGTACATCACACATGTTCTGTCCACCCATTGACCACCCATTAAAGTGTGTATCAGGATACTTAGCTGGATCACAATAGTCTTTCATTTGCTCATACCAGTCATCAGCGTCTGCATGGTTCTCACCTTGCAATACGTTAAGGAACTTACAAGCACCTGTCCTATGCTTCATAAAGTAATCATTATTAATACGTGTTGCCGCAACTGCTTCTTGGTATGTACTAACACCAGTAGCCGCCGCACCTGCTGGTGAACGTGCAACCCACGCCGGGATATCTAAAATCATTCCGTAGTCCATATAAGCGTCCATCCACGCAAGCACTTGCTCACGTTTCTTTTGCGCTTTGGGACAACTAGGATCTTTCCAGTCACCTTCCCAAACACCTTTACCAATTTGGAAACCACCTGAGTCTCCAAGTAGCCAACTGTTCTCACGGTCACGTTCTCTAACCATAAGTTCCTTTGGCGAATCTTTCATAGTGTCCAGTTCGGCATGTCCTGCTGAGTACAAAGTCCAATGATAGTTAAACAATCCATCCTTCTTGTTTAACCAATTCATACTTTCCATCTCTGGATAAGGTATTCGACTTTGCTCAACATATTCTTCGCGGCGTTGCTTACCTACAAAAGTAGCATAGAAACCACTTAGTGCTGGAAGGAAAACAGCATAGTCTTTTTGTGCTTCTGTAAGATCAGTGTTCATGTTTACTTACTCTGTGCTGGCAAAATATAGTTATACACACCCAGTCCACTATCGACTGTAATTTGCATTGCACCTTGATCACTCAAGCTCATTGTTGCTTGTCCGTCAAGATTAAGAATTGCCTGTACTTGTGCAATAGGGTATGTCCACGCATGCTTCAAGTTACCTGGTACATTTGATTGGAATACAAATTTGCCTGCGTGTGTGTTTACATCACCAAAGTAAAACATTACGTCTTGTGCATCACCAGTTTGTTCAACTCTAATAGTAAAAGTAGTTTCTTCTGAATGTGCCGCACTTTGTAATTTAAGGCGTGTAATAGATGCAAGCGATGGAGTAAATTCTACATCCCATGTAGCACCTTTAAACTTAACGCTTTTAAGTTTTTCGTTAATAATCTCTGTCATCATAAAACGGAAATCATTCTGGAAGTCGCCTGCTTCATTTTCAAAGTGAATACCAGTCGGAACAGTATTGCCATTACGCTCTTGATCTGTAATAGTAAGTTTACTATTCTTTTGATACTCGGGGTTTTTCAAATGCAAAGCAAGTTTATCTAAGTTAGGCATGCCAAAGATGTTAGAGCCAAACTCTGCTACTTTTTCTTTTGTGTTTGCTGTAAGGATAACGCTTCTATCCTCAGCCATTGATTCAACAATAGTCCCAGCATCATCGCCAGTCACTTTCACTAGATTCAAAAAACCCAACGAATGTGTTTTTGCTACTACGTCTTGTAATATATCTTTCATAAACTTCTCCTATGTTTCTTTTATTATACAGCCTTTAGCGGCCAATGTCAACTACTTTTTACTCTATTTCTTAAATCACTGCTCGAAAAGCGGTGTTCGCGTTTATTAAAATGGAGTTCAATACCGCGTGAAGAGCATATTGCCCTTCCAGTGAACTTGCCATCTTTATATTCTTCACCAAGAATTCGTACATTAATATGAAGCATATTTAAGATGTCTTCTAAGTCGGATTCTGTTTGGTAAGGAATAATTTCGTCTACATACTTAACGGCGCTAAGTTGTGTATATCTTTCTACAATAGTTTGTACTGGGGCATTCTTTTCAGGTCGATCAATACTTGGGTCAATTTGTAATCCACAAATTAAGTAGTCGCATTGTTCTTTTGCATCTCTCAACATTTGTATATGCCCTGCGTGAAGCAGATCAAAGGTGCTACATGTGAAGCCTGTTTTCATTATTTAAAGCCTTGTTCTTTTAAAAAGTTTTCTACTGTGTATTTAGGTTTGTGGCCTAAACTTGCCATCAAATCTGTGTTTGCCTGTGTCTTTGTTCGTTCGCCAATAGTATTTACTTTTACAGGTAAATGCGGGGCTATATCTTGGATCCGTACAGTAGTGCCAGTACCGATGTCCAATGCACCAGTTATATTATTATGCATTAACAACATAATACCATCTGTTAGATCTTCAATATGAATAAAGTCTCTTTCGTGTGTAGTTACATACTCTAGAGTATTATTAAGCAATTTGTCAAAGAACATTCTTGCACGAGGGCTTTCACTGTATACTGTATGGAAGCGCATAAAACAAACATTAGGGTGAGGAATAAATTCAATCACATGCTTGCTTGCGGCATAAGGATTTAATTCTGGTTCATATTGTGAACTTGATCCTGCTACTAATACACGAACATCTTGGTAGTGTTCTAGAATTCTTTTTGTTCCTTCTACGTTGTTATTCCAATACTTTGTAGGATCATCAAGACTTTCTCGTACTCCTCCAATGCCCGCTAAATGAATAACAAAGTCTGCTTTTGGTAGCTCTGCGGTTAAAATATTTTTACCTTCTCGAACATCTAACCCAATTATAGTATGTCCTCGTTCTTGTAACTTTTCACTTAACCTAGAGCCAATAAACCCTGCGTGTCCTGTAAGTAATATATCCATTAATCTTTCCTTTTATTATTATTGCTTTTTACAGCCGCATGTAATATCGGCATTGATACACCGACTACGTGTGCTGAGTACAATAGTGCTTCTGTATCTTTAGGAAAACATGCTCCGCCAAATCCTAGTTCGCCATCTGGTCCAGGAACTTGCATGTGACTAGGGGTAATTCTTTCATCCATCCCTACTAGATCTTTTACACTGTTGTATGATATGTTTGCAATCTTGCACAAGTCAGATACTTCATTAAAGAACGCAACCTTAGTTGCTAAAAAACTGTTACGCAAATACTTTGTCATAATTAGTTCTTCAACTGTTGCATACACTGGAGTAAACATTTTGCACAAAATAAACACATCATTCCAAAACTCTGAATCACCACCACCAAATAACATCTTGTTCTGCTTTTCAAAGTCTTTGTTTGCATTAGCCGCTGTTAAAAACTCAGGACTAAATGTAATTTGTTTATTCATTGGTGCTAGATCTTTGCGCCAGCCTTCTAAACTAATTGTACTTTTAATTAGAATAGGTTTATCTTGAGGACATGCTTTAACTACTGTTTCAACAATAGTCATATTACATGCTCCTGTTGGAGTAGTTGGTGTTGGGACGCAAATAATATATCCTTCGCTATCGTCGTCAATAACATTTTCATTATATTGCGGATCAACTATCTTAACATTATGATAGTCTTTGAGTACGTTATATACTGCTTTGCCTACAAAGCCGTACCCTATTAAAGTTAGTTTCATTTGTCCTCCGTTTTTAATTTAAGTTTTGGGTGTATAGCTTTATCATTAAAGATATCACCTGCCATAGCTTGTATTTGTTCAACAAGATTTGTTACTCGTATTACGTCATACTCTTCGCCGGGCGCTTTTTTATACTTTTCGCGATGTGCTATCATTGCCATATCGTTCATTGCTTGTATTTTCTTTAGTAATTCATCAACAGTATGTTGCATTAGTGTGTTCTCCTACCGTCAAATACACAAACAAAATAGCAACCTAGCGGACCAGCAGATACCCGATGAAACCATCCATCTGGAATAAGAACGACATCTCCTGCTAATACATTTTGTTCTGTTCGGTTTGCGTTTAGATCAATTAATTCCATTTTACCACTGCCTTTAACAAAGTAATATACTTCTTCTTGGTTCACATGTGCGTGTCCTGAAGTTGACTTGCCTGGGTGCAGTTTAGTTGAGCTAACTACTAAGTTGTTTAAAGTTTTATTATCCGTTACAATATAGCGGTCGTCTTCTTTAACAACTTCACCGCCGATATTATCAATATGTAATTTCATTTTACTCTCCAAAGTCAAATAAACTTGAAAATGTATTATGCCTCTTTGTATCTTCTAGTGGATAGTTAAGCACACCAATCAAGTTGTCTAGTTTGTTATCAATAATAGTTTCTGCCATTGCCGCATCATCAAACGGCAACTCTTTGAACCACTGTGGAATACGCAACTCGTCTGTTGGGTATGCAACACTAGTATAACCTAGTGGGTTCTGTTTTAGTTTGCAAACAATAACTTTCATACCGTCGACAATCTCTTCCGAATATTTGTCGCCGTTCATACGTTTAAGTGTATTCCAATTAATACTAGCTCTAACGTGACCAGGCATGTTTGCTTTGCCTTGTTTTTCTTCTAGTCGCTGATAGTGCCCAACTTTGTTTGCACGTTTTGGACTACCTTTTTCATATCCAGGGCGTTCATGAAACTCCTGACGGAACTCTGTAATGCGATCAAGGACATTTTTCTGCGGTTTATCAGTAAGCACCATAAGTAATAGTTCACTTAAAAACTCTTGCATAAACACAGGAGTATCTGATCTGCGCAAGTCTAAGCCCATTGCTTTTACTTTGCCTTCTTTACCATCAATGTCTGTTCTAAAGCCTTCAATGTCTGTAACCAGTGCCGCATAACGCTTCTTAGTAATAAACAGTCCTGACTGTGCAACAATCTCTCTAGCCGCCGCAATAACGTCTGACCTACTCTTTGGACAATGAAATGCTTCTTGCATCATGCCTGGAAATGTTACGTTTGCCGCTTCGCATACTTGGTCATACAATGTAATAATATTGTCTTTCTCCCAAGGAATCTTTCCTGCGTCAATGTCATCTTTAAGGGTAGGGTATGCGCTAAAGTAACAAGAGTCAGTATCACCATAGATCATTGCATCACCTACGTGATCGTATTCGCCTGTAATAGTTTTGTTAACTTCTGCACTCATATGTTTAACAATAGTACGTCCTGTTAGTGTTGTACTTTGTCCAATACGCTTGTCAAAGAATCTACAACCTGGATTAAGAATCGCACCATACAAACTGTTCAAGTTAATCTTCTTAACCAACTGTCGCTTATCCCAATACTCAGTTTCAACAGCATTCTTAGCATCTTTTGCTTTCTTAAGATGTGCCTGTAAGTCTTTACGTTCACTGTACCAACGTTTTAATAGTCCCGGTATAACACCTTCATGTTCTGTTGTAAAGATTGTGCCATTAGCACTTAGCATCCAAGGTTGATTGCTATCAAATATTAGTTGATGTATTTCAGCACCACTCAGGATATCTTGGTTGCCATTCTCCCAATCAATAGTAAGAGAAATGTCACGCTTCTTATCCATAACTGCTTCGTACTCCTCAGTACTAAAGCGTCCTTCCCAACTACCAGCAAAGGTTTTCTTCTTTAAGCCCATGTCTTCTGTTACACGAGCGTCACTAATCTCCGGACGTATTTGTCCTACAACAGTAGCAGGATCCATATTCAATGCACGAATCACTGATGGATACAGTGAGTTCAAATCCATTGAACCAACCCACTTGTGTAATCCCTTCTTTGGAAATGCAACATATGCACCTGCGGCCTGCGTAGCTTCGTCATCACGCTTTTGCCTATTAGGTACTTGAAATCCACGCCTGTGTGCTTCGTTAACAATAGCTTGCTCTGTAACTGCTACAGCACCCATTGTAGTCTGCAACATAACAGTATTAGAGTGCGCCAGTTCGTTTGCTAGATCAATAAACTTTAGCTTCTTGTCTAGCTTGTCAAGTAGTGCAGTATCTTGAATGTTATATTCAATAAACTTACGGAAGTCGTTGTTGTATAGCTGATCAAGTGTTCCTTCATACGGAACCTTGTTCTCACCTACTTCAACTTCACCAATAGCATCTAGTCGATATGTATGACGTTCTTCGTATGTGTACTTACGATACAAGTTTAAGCTATCCAAGTGTACACGACCAACTAGGTCAAATGTCTGACTTTCTTTGCCATACTTTTCGTACATACGCTTCTTAGGAAGTTGTCCCCACAAGCAGAATCTACGTGTGTCATCTTTGCTTAATACCCTTGCAGTCCTGTTTACAGTATACGGAATATCATATCCTTCACTGTTCCAGCCACTTAGTACGTCACTGTCTTCAATTAGGGTTAAGAAAGTGTCAATCATGTCACCTTCTTTTTCAAACAACATTACGTTGTCAATGCCTTCAAGCTCTTTACGTGCTTCTTCCATAGTAAGTGTTTTAGGTGGTACAGCAATACACACCATTGTGTCAAGCCACTGCAAATACACACTAATACTTGTAATAGGCATAAACGGATCACTAGGATCAGCAAAGCCTCGCTCTGGATCAAAGTCAGTCTCAATGTCAAAGAAAGCAATGTTTAGTTTAGGTGCATCTTGATTAAGATAGTTTTCACTTAAACATTGGAAGATTGGATTAATGTCGCTTTCAAACAACTTCTTTGAGTTGTTAATTGCTTGTTCCTTGCGAAACTCTTTAGTATTCTTACATACAATACGGCTTAGTGAATCACCAAATATGCTTTTGTACTTGCCTCTTGGATCTTCATGGTAAAAAGTGTACTTAATTGGATATTCTGTAAAGCGCCTCTTACCTTCTTTGCGCTCTACTACCCTAATAATGTCTGCATCTCTGTCAAACAGTGCGTCTACATAGCTCATTCTGAATCCTTATATTCAATATCGTTTATATTTCCTGCTATTACATATCGGTTGCTATTACACGCAGATACTCTGTGCAGTAAGGAAGACGGAAACATAATAATCATTCCATTATACACTGGAACGTGTACTTCGTCAACCTTTTCATGGTCGTCATTAAGTTGTATAAAAGTAAGTGGCGTAGGGTCGTCACCAACATCAGCATAATACACCCAACTATATCTTGAATATGTGCCGTGTTCGTGAGGCATACTGCATTGTCCGGGCAAGTATTCTTGAAACCAAACGTTTGCATCTATATGTAAGTTATTAGTATTTTGGATTTGGTCTGTAATAAATTTAGGACCACGAGGACGAAGTATATTAGTACAGTACCACAGATGAACTTCATCTAGTAACGGTCCAAGTACATCGCTATGTTCTTGATGTGCAAACCATTCAGTTTTCCAACCTTGTTCGTCTACACCAGGAATGCCGTTTCCTTGCTTTTTATTCTCTAGGAAGTAGTCAATTATACTAGCATCACTATTACGAGAACGTCCAAGATGACTGTGCTTGATAGTCATCGGGTGCGAGAGGTGGAACGTGTTTATACTATACTTCATTTATATCCTCGTTGCTTATTGGCCAACTTAACCGTCTACATGCCTAGCTATTGCTATTGGCGTTACTTCTATTTATTAGAACAATAAGCCCGCAATGTAAATTACGGTTAGTCCTACGTTCATAACAATTAAACTTTGTTCTTTCCAAAGGACACCAACAAGTATCCAAAGGCTATTACTAATAATGAAAGCCCAAATGTACAAAGGGTAAACATTAAATGCGGCTAGAGTAGCGGCTGTTAATAAACAAACAGTTGCTACCCATGCTAGCCATTGATAAGGCTTTACCACCATAACGCGGCAACTCCATATCCGTATACATTAACTACTGCAAAATATGCCGTTAACAACATTACCCAAGCCGCACCTCTACGTACAGCCGCATAACATTGTGTAATTGATCCAATAAAGAATCCTGGATAAACGAATAGCATATTTGGATCTCTTGCGTTAACAGCAAGTGTTAAACTTGCGGCTACAGTAAAAATAAAACTTATAAGCTCAAACGCAAATGCAGTTTTGTCTGTTGTGTAGCTGTTAATCCAGAACTCTTTAATTTTTTGCATATATTACTTGTCTTTTCCAACTGTTACAACTAGTGTTTCTAAATCATCAAACTCATTAGCCACTTTGTCCCAATCACCTTTGTGTGCAACTTTAATTGCTTTATTAATAAGACCTGGCTTGATGTCAAGCTCTTCGGCAATAGCCTTTACAGTTTCTTTAAGACCTTCACTTAGATCTTCTATTTCTCTTAAAACTGTTGCGCCTTCATTAACAAGACGTTCTAGTTTTGCTTTTTCTTCTGCCCCGTAGGTACGATCACTCATAGATAAACTCCTTATGTTCTCTTATATTATACATGATTATTTAGGTAATGTCAAGTGTTTTATTTAATAAATTCACCAATTTGTTTGTGAACATCTGAATGATGAACAAGTTCTTTTAGTGTCATTACGTTCGGTCAAAAAAAAGCACCATTCCCACGTGGTGCTTTTGTGTAACCTTAACAGTTACGATTCTAAGGTAGTTAGAATTTGTTAGGCATCACCTTTTACTTTGTGACAGCTATCGCCTTTACCTCTCCGATAGCCTTTCCAGCATACTTTACCATGACTGCCTTTTTTCTTTTTACTCGTTTCTTCGTCGAGTGTAGTATAACTTGGATTGCCACACTCGGAGCAGTTAGCTACTTTTTTTTTGAGTTTGCCTCTGCTAATTTAGCAAAAAGAGTGTCTTCGTAAGATCCGCCTTCTTTTACTTTTTTATTTTTCTTAGCACGTTCGCCACGCTCTGGAAGTTTTTTATAACCTTCACCTTTCATTGCGGCAAATTTATCTGCTTGTGCTTTTCTAGCGGCTTTATCTTCAGCATCCATCTTTGCAACACCAGCGTCTCTATGCTTTTGTAGAGCATCGCCTTTTAGTTTGTGTGCTAAGTGTGCTTTGCCATCACCTTTGCCTGCTAAACTCTTACCACCATTATAAGCGCCTGCTTTAGACGCTTGGTCTGATGCACTTGATCTAGCTTCTTCAACAGCTTTGTCTTTAGTAGTAGCATCAACATAACGATCATCACCAGCTTTCATTCTTTTGTATGCTTCAGTGCCGGCTTTTTTATCAGCGTCAGTAACCTTCATTTTCTCTGGAGCGGCTTGCTTCTTTGCTTCAGTAACTTCGTCAAATTTTGTTTCATAGTCTAAATGATGATATACACTGCCTAAATAGTCAGCGGCTTTAGTAATCTTTGCTTGTACCCAACCATCGAGGCCTTGTTCTTCACTAATGCCTGCAAGCATTTCGTGTAGTTTAATTCCGTACTTTGCAATCTTATATAGATCGGCACGTGCCATTTGTACTTCGTGGTCTTTATCAACTTTGTAAGCCATGTCAGCTAAACCAGTTTCTTTTAGATCTTTTTCTCTCATCATATTATCCTTGCATACACTTATAATGTATTTATCGTTTGATAGTCTTGCCGCCCATTAAATTATTCTTAATATCTAAGGCGCTTTTAGCTGTTCCATCTGGGTTTTTTGCTTGCGGCGCTTTGGGAACACCGTTTTTGTCACGTTTGATTTTAGCATGTGCCGCAACTGGATTGACTACTACACCTATGTTACTCGAAACAGTTGCTCCTGAAGTAGCTTCTTCCTTAACAGCATTTTTTGTCTGCATATAATCATATAGTTTCTTACCGCCATACAATAGTGCAACAACTGCCGCGGCAGGTAATGCATATTTTACTGCATAGCTTGCTAACTTTTGAATAGCAATGGTGCTAATTGCACCTTTAGTAATCTTGCTGATACTGTTAGCCCATCCAGATGCATCTGTTGGTGCAACTGTTAACAATTCTTTAACTGCGGCAGGATCTTTAACTGCGTCAGGAACCTTGCTTATAATGTCAGCAGGTGCTGGTGCTTTTGCTCCACCTGCAGGTCCACCTGCTCCTGTGCCCGGTGCTACTGTTGTTGTAGCATTAGCATCCCACCAAGCAAAGTCAGGTTCATCTCCAGTAATCTTTTTAAAGATATCAAGTAATTCTTTGTCGTTTGGATTAGCTTGTATTTTATCCTGAAATTCTTTAGCAATTCTATCAGCAACACTATGATCTTTTCCTTGTGCTGTTAGTGCGTTATAAATTTGTGACGCAGGACTTCTGTCACTCCATGCACCTGCAGGGCTACTACCAACTAATAAATCTAATGCGGCCCATAAAGGTGCCCATTCATTTAACGGTTGATTAATGTTATTTGTAAGTTCTCTTAGTCTCATACTAGTATTTACCCCTAACTAGCAACCATACTAAATAATGCCGGACCAAAACTACTTGCGGCCCAACCTAGTGCTACAAGTGTTACCACTCCGTATACTAGCCATTTTATTTTAAAGTCATCTACTACCATCTTTAGTCCAACTAGTTCGTTACCTAATACACGCAACGATACTTCTAATTTACCAATGTCGTCTTTTTCGTCAGCCATAATATATTATCCTTTTGCTTTTTTACGTCCAGCTTTCATATTAGCCATCCAGTGTGCCATACGTTGCTTTTCGCCACTGCTATTCTTTGCAGTTTTTCTTAAATCACTTACACTTGCTTTTGTATTCACGCCACTACGCTTGGCTAATCCTTTACGTCCTGGCTTCTTACCATCTGCAAAGTTTTCTTCTACCGGCTCTTCTATGTGTTGTTTTAATTCTTTTGCTGTACGTTCAAACTTATGATCTTTGTATTTAAATCCAATACCGCCTGCCGCTTCCCATGAAGCAACGTTCTTACCAAAGTCGTCGACTAGTATATTTGGAGTTCCATCTTTGTTTGTAGCGTATTGCGGTTTGTTGTTAGTAATGTACACGTTCTTAGGTGGAAAAAATGCTAGATTCTTTTCAATCCATTCACGCTTATGTGGCTCTGACTTGGGATCATCTGCAAGTGGTGTACTACATATATTGTATTCACCTTTAACTTGTTTGATTAAATTTAGTAATTGTTTTGCTTGCGGTAGTAATGGTAAGTCTAACCAAAACTGTTCTGTGTCACGTATTGCTTGCAGTGCTACATTAATGTCAATATTGTCAATCTTTCTATAATGATCAACTTTCATTAGTTTAGCCCACTCACCAAAGAAGTCTGCTAATACACCATCCATATCTACGTATATTTCACTTGCAGATGCTAGTTCGCCTAGTTTAGCTTCTGATAAATTTGATAACATGCTGTATTGTAGCACACTTTCGGTGTTGTTGTCAACCAAATTGTTTTTGCTTTCAGCCATTCCTAGGTTAAACAATACGTTTGTTTTAGAACCTTTAACTTTTTTACTTAGTGTAGCAGGACGTCCGTCTTTGTCTACCTTAAAGCCAAACTTAGCGGCTTGTTTTGTAATCTCATTAGGACCGACATCGACAGTTGTGTTAACACCTTTAACAATACGGCCGCCGTTCTCTTGTATACGAAGAAAATGT
>Ga0307995_1000857_pt1 | contig 19819 bp, 24 predicted proteins | sample EllFjometagen262_FD_203132 | JGI IMG/M metagenome (GOLD analysis project Ga0307995, IMG submission 203132) | Marine microbial communities from Ellis Fjord, Antarctic Ocean - #262 | ecosystem: Environmental > Aquatic > Marine > Unclassified | place: Southern Ocean | collected 2014-11-02
TAATATTTTGAAAAGGCGATTATTTATTTAGTCGCCCTTTCGATATGGATCTTTTATCTTTCGGAAAAACAGGTTGGGGTGATGAGTTGTTTTATGCAACTTTAATGACTATTGCTGTTTCAATTACAGCATTGTTAATTGGTTTTTTATTTTCTATAATTTTTACTCCATTAAAATTATCAAATAATAAGTTTTTGAATTTTATAGCAAATTCTTACACGACCGTAATAAGAGGTGTTCCAGAACTACTTGTGATTTACCTTTTCTTTTTTGGTGGAAGTGGAGCTATTATGTATGTTGCTTCAATATTTGGCTACTTTGAATACATAGAAATTAATGCATTTATTACAGGCTCTTTAGCTATTGGTATAATTTCAGGAGCTTATTCAACAGAAGTTTTTAGAGGAGCTATCCAATCAGTTGATAAAGGTCAGTTTGAAGCTTGTAAGGTTTTAGGATTTAAAAAACATATTTATTTTATAAAAGTAATTATGCCTCAAATGCTAAGACTAGCGATCCCAAATTTAAGTAATGTTTGGCAAATAACATTAAAAGATACATCGTTAATATCAGTGACAGGTTTGGTTGAGATTATGAGACAATCTTATATTGCAGCTGGATCAACTAGAGATCCTTTATTTTTTTATTCTTTTGCAGCGGTCCTATATTTAATGCTCACTTTTTTTAGTATGAAATTAATAAATAGACTTGAGATCAAATATAGCAGGGGGTTTTAATGGACTTAAGTTTAATGGCTACAAGCTTACCAAAATTATTAAGTGCAGCTATTGTAACTTTAAAACTTCTTTCTGTAGCCTTATTTTTTGGTTTAATTATTGGTCTTATATTTGCAATTCTGAGATTAAATAAAAATCCGATAATAAATAAATTTGCTTATGGCTATTCCTATGTGTTTAGAGGCACACCTTTATTGGTTCAAATATTTATAATTTATTTTGGCTTAGGTCAGATAGAGTACTTCAGATCAACTTTTCTATGGGCTGTTTTTAAAGAACCATACTGGTGTGCAATTATTGCTTTTGCACTGAATACAGGAGCCTATACATCTGAAATTTTAAGATCAGCATTTGAAACTATTAAACCTGGAATTATTGAGGCTGGTAAAAGTTTAGGTATATCAAGTAAGATTATCTTTTATAAAATTCAGATACCAGTTGCTATTAGGCAGTCCTTACCAGCATACGGTAATGAAATTATATTAATGATGAAAGGAACATCTTTAGCAAGCACAGTAACACTAATGGATATAACTGGTGTTGCTAAGCATATTGTTTCTACAACATATAAACCGCTAGAGGTATTTCTCTTGGCAGGGGGTATTTATTTGTTTATGACTTTTTTAATTCACAATTTAATAAAATACTTGGAAAAAAAATATAGTTTTTAGTAAGAAGTATATTCTTTGATCTCTCTTATTTTTGAGCCTGTGTGATTATTTATTTCTAGTTTAATCTTGGCACGTTTATCATTAAGAAAATGAATATCTCTTGAAAGTTTAATAAAATTTTCAGTAAAATTAGAATTTTTTTCACATAATCTTTTTTCATCTTCAATGACCCATAATTTAGCATTAATTTCTTTTAAGGATTGAAATAAATCATTAAGTTTATCATCAGAACTAACATTTTGATCCAACTGGTCTTTTAAAATAAGATGTTCATCATTGATAAATCTCAGTTTGTCTGGATCTTTAATCTTTTGTTTTTTAATTTCCAAGATAGAGATCTTGTCTAAAAGCTCTCCAACTGAAACTTCAACTAGAATTTTATTCATAAATATTTATAGTATGTTAACTTGTTAAAAATATGTCTAATATTTTAATTATCAAACACGGTTCTCTTGGAGATATAGCCCAAGCAAGTGGGGCAATTCAAGATATTTCTGAAAATCATAAAGAAGATCAGATACATTTATTAACTACAATGCCTTATTTTGAGTTATTTAAAAAAAACCCTTTTATTCATAATGTTATTTTAGACAAAAGATTATCAAGATTTAATCTAATTTATCTGTATTTGTTAATGAGAATTTTAAAGAAACTTAATTTACAAAAAGTTTATGATCTCCAAAATTCCTCAAGAACAAAATTTTATAAAAATATTTTATTTCCTATAGCAAATTGTGATTCATGGTCAAGTTCTGAAACAACTTTACCAAAAGATATATCAAAAGAAAAATTTGATAAAAATCCAGTACTCAATAGATTCGAACATCAACTAAAGATGTCTGGTCTTGATATTCAAAATACCATGACTCCAAACTTTAGTTGGTCATGTATAAATATTGACAATATCAAAAAAGACAATGAATTGGGAGAGTACATTGTATTGTTCCCCTTCTGCTCAGCACATTTAGATGTTAAAAAATGGCCTTACTATAATGAATTAATTGAGATAATTAAAAATAAATTTAAAGATAGGTATAAAATTATAGTTGCGCCTGGCCCTACTGAAGTTGATGATGCAAAAAATATTAATGCCATCTCAATTTTAGATCAAAATAAAGCTCTTAATATTTCACAATTATCAACATTAATTAAAGAAAGTTCATTCGTGTTAGCAAATGATACTGGCCCCGCTCATATGTCTGCTCACCTAGGATCCAAAGGGCTAACTTTATTTGGTAAGCACACAACAGCATTTAAAGTTAGTATTGAAAGAGAAAATTTTAAAGCAATACAAGTTGACGACTTAAAAAATTTAAGTGCTGAAAAAGTTTTTGAAAGAATATCTAGTACTTTGAATTAATTTTTTTTATTAATTTCAAGATGACCGGTACGGAAAATAAATCATTAATAACCTTATAATAAAGTATCAGGGCGTTCTATAACCTAGTGCTCCCTAATTTATTTGATAATCCACAAAATGATATTTAGTATATAAACCAAGATACCATAAAACATAAACATGAGTATTTTTTCTTTTCCTGTTTTTTTATCCCAGTTCAATTTAAATAATATTGATGGAGAAGCTACTAACAGAATAACTCCAATTACAATTATAAGTATTGATAAAATTATAAATATATTCATATTTAATGACATGCTTTGTTAAATTTTTTAAGCCTCCAATAATTATAAGGCCATGGTGTTAAAAATCCTATTGTTAGCATAATGGGCACAACCCAATATGTAAGCTGAGCACCACCTGTTAAATAATAATCTGTCAAATTCATCGAAATTTCCATACTAACCATTGAAATAAAACTCATCCCACAAGCAGTTTTTAAAGCATTTATAAATTTAAAATTCTGTCTAATTAAAATAAAAGTCTCAAGCATGATACTAGTTAACAAACCATTAATAATTGCTAAAATCATTATTCCAGTTACGGGAAAAGGAATTTGAGCTAGTTGAAAAAAAAGTATTGTTCCAAAGTCTCCAATTGAACAGCCAATAACACACCACATAGTGTTCTTAGCACTTTTTCTCCATGTGTGTTTACAAAACCAATGAAAAGTAGAAGTTATCATGTGATTTATTTGCTTAAGTTAATTTGTCGTTGATACACATCGTCAGACCAAAAACTTTTCATATAAGATAATACTGAATCGATATCTCTATCTTCTAAATTGTCCTCAAAGCCCAACATTTTTCCTTTATAATTTTTAACTAATTTTGCTAAACCATATTTAATAATATTATGCAGACTGGCATCATCATGGTGCCACGTGTGACCCGTACCATTTAAAGGAGGTGCTTTTCTATGACCATCTTCATCTAGGCCTTTCCAATTTTCCGCACCAACTAAATTAACTTTGTGACAGCTTATACAGTTACTTTCATATAGAATTTTTCCTCTAGAAACCATTAGGGTTGAGTCTCTAGTTATTGGGTAGTGAATGTGAGAGTAAGAGGTCTCACTTATTAATATAAAAGATATTAAAGTTAGAACTATTCGCATAAAGTGACATTATATTAATATAAGCATGTTAAACAATACAAATAAGATGAAAGAATAAAATATTATGAGCTTTAAAGAAAATGTAGATTTATATGTAGACCAATCAGCAAAAAATCTAAATTTTAGACAAGATCTTTTAGAGCATATTAAATCCACTCACTCTTTAATAAAAGTAAATGTGGGAGTTGAATTAGATAAAACTATTCATAACTTCACAGGTTGGAGAGCAGTACATTCAGAACATATTTTACCTAGCAAAGGTGGAATGCGTTATTCAGAAGGCGTTGATCAAGATGATACTGAAGCTTTAGCGTCATTGATGACTTATAAATGTGCGATTGTTGACATTCCATTTGGTGGATCTAAAGGAGGTTTGAGGATTAACCCAAAAAATTATACAGAAAATCAACTTAGAATTATTACCAAAGCTTTTGCAACAAAACTAATAAACAAAGGTTTTATTTCTCCTGCATTAAATGTACCAGCACCAGATGTAGGCACATCAGAACGAGAAATGGATTGGATCAAAGATACATATAAAGCCTTGAGACCTGAGGATATAAATTATAGAGGTTGTGTAACAGGAAAGCCATTACACAGTGGGGGTATTGTTGGAAGAACTGAGGCTACAGGTAGGGGGATTGAAGAGGTTATAAGGGAGATTTTTAGACATAAAGATGTGGTTAAAGAATTAAAATTAAAAAATGAACTAAAAGATAATTCCATAGTAATTCAAGGGTTTGGAAATGTTGGAAGTAATTTAGCTAAGCATTTATATAATAGAGATCACGCTAAAATTATAGCGGTAGGTGAGCGTGCTGGTTATCTATATAATGAAAAAGGAATAAATATAACTGAGCTTAAAAGATTTTTTAAAAAAAACAAAAATATAAATAACTCAAAATTAGGGATTTATAAAAAGAATCCAAAAGGGATTATGGAAATTAAGTGTGACATCTTAATTCCAGCAGCATTAGAAAACTCAATAACAAAAGATAATGTAGAAAAAATCAAAGCAAAATTAATTATAGAAGCGGCAAATGGCCCAATAACTTTTGATGCAGATAAAGTTTTATATAAAAAAGGAATAATGGTTATACCAGATATTTATGTGAATGGAGGTGGAGTTGTTGTTTCTTATTTTGAATGGGTAAAAAATATTTCTCATATTCGTTTTGGTAGAGTTGAAAAAAGGTTTCAAGAACAAAAAATATTAGATTTAGTAAATTTACTTGATGAAAGAACAAAAACAAAAACAGATCCTGAATTAATTAGTAAAATTATGCATGGTGCTGATGAAGAAGATTTAACTTTTTCTGGTTTAGAGGACGCGATGAGGAATGCATTTAATGAAATATTAACTGTCAGACATAAAATAAAAAAATCATTTAGAGAATGTGCATATTACTTATCTTTACAAAAAATAAGAAAATTTTATACACGTGATGGTTTTCCGAAAAGATAACTTGGTAATATATGTATAGTATTAGATACCTTATTAGGTTGTTAAAAAAGTTATTTGCTTAATTCTAAACCAGCTTGTTTCCAACTTTTTAAACCACCAATTAAATGTAAGCACTTATCATACTGATATGACTTAGATATTTGAACAGCTAAAGTAGATCTTTGACCGATAGCACAATAAAATAAAACTCTTTTATGTTTTAATTTATCTTTATTTTTATTTAAGTATTCATTAATTTCAGGAAAAGAAATCCTTGTACTATTTTTAATTCTTCCAATCTTATCAACTTCACCTTGCTCTCTAAGATCAATTAAGATTGTATCCCGCTTTAATAAAAAATTATTAAATTCATTAGGTTCAATACCATTATTAACTTTTTGTTTATTAAGATCTATTCCAAGTTTTAAATTATTTGGAACAGCTATATCCATTAATTTAGGGTCAGGTAAATTAAGATTGTTCATAATTTCTATGTATTCATGGGCTGATTTTATTTGTAGTCGTGGATTAAATTTTTTTTCTTCTAGAATGGTGCTTACTGTATCTCCCTTATAATCATGCGCTGGGTATACTAAAGTTTCATCTGGTAATATTAATAATTTATTAAAAATAGAATTATATGAATCTTGAGGATCACCATTCTGAAAGTCTGTTCTTCCGGTTCCTCTAATTAGTAATGTATCACCAGTAAAAACCCTATCATTCATTAAAAAGCTAAAACTTTCTGATGTATGACCAGGCGTAAATAAAGCTCTAAATTCTAGACCATCTATTTTTATTAATTCTTCATTGGATACTTGCATAGAAACAATATCTGCAGGTGTTTTATCACCCATAATTGTTACACAATTTGTTTGATCTCTTAGTTCTGCTATCCCCGAGATATGGTCAGCATGTATGTGGGTGTCTATTACTTTAACCAATTTTAAATCCAATTCTTTTAATAACTGAATATATCTTTCAACATTTTCTAATACTGGATCAATAATTAAAGCTTCTCTACCTTTAGCTGAGGCCACAAGATATGTATATGTGCTGGAGGTTTTGTCAAATAACTGTCTAAATAACATAAGATGATAATATCATAATTGAAGGGTTTTGTATTTAAGCAATATACTTCAATATATTTTTTGCAGGATTAGTCTTTTTAATCCAATCTTTGGGTATGCCCTTTAAACCATTTTTTGCTGCAAAATAAGCACCAACAAAATTAGCTCGAGAACAATTACAGCCACCAGCCTTTATGGTTTTAACAACAGCGCTTCTGTAGCCATTAGATGTAATAATTGCATGTATTGAACCATTAAATGTACCTGGATAACTGCAAGCTTTTCCAAATTTTTTCACAACAATGTTGTGTGGTTTATTTTTAAGTTTTTTGACTCTTCTAATATTCTTAATAACATTTTTAAAATAATCATTTTTAGAATTTAATTTTATAAATGAATTAACTGGGTCTTTAGCACCTTCATCAGCCAAGTTAATAATCTTAATTTTTGCCAGTGCAAATTGCTCACTAATTTTACCATTTGCAACAGTTTTGATTATTTTTTTTATTTTTTGATCAGAATTATTAAAGAGAAAATAGGGCAAAGCTGCACAGTATCCATCTGACTCATTAACTTTAGTACCACCAGTAATGGTTTTTTTTAATTTTATATTTTTAATGGTCTCTAAGATATTTTGATGGATCCATGGACCTTTCATAGCAGTTGTCCATTTGATTTTCTTGTATTTCTTTCTTAACTTAAGATTTTTCCAATATTTTGAACCAGGTCCAAAATTTTTAACAATATTCTTTTTAAAATTAGTGATTATATTACTTTTGTTTTTAGTGCTAGTTATCGTCTCAAACATAACTTGCCCTATAGCATTATAACCAGAGACATCCCCCAATTTAATTGAATAAAAAGGACACCTATTTTCTTTGAAAAAAGCAATATTTTTTTTATTTTTTATATAAAACCTTAGTTTTTTTTCATCATAAACCCAATGCAATGGCCTAGCAGCAGCATCAGCAACTGTTGCTCCAAGAAATATATAAACTTTTTTTAACATAGGTGATTAATATTTTATTAAGTAGGACTTTTTAAATATCATTTATACTTGTCTATATTATTTCATGATTTATACAATTAAGTTTAATAATTAAATTTAAAAATGCTATCAGATAAAATTAAAGACTATTTAAACGAATACATCAGCCAAGAAGTTTATGTCCAAGTTGCAGTTGTAAAAGGTAAAAATAAAATCACCACAAATTCAGCAATTAATAAATATTTTGAAAGTAATCATTTTAAAGGATTGGCTGAAGGAAAACCTTACAATACTTTTTTAAGCGATTTAGAAGATAAGTGCTTAGGAAAATTATTCAACTCACCGATGAGAGATAGTAAGTCTAATGACAAGATTATTATTGAGTTACAGAAAAAACTTAATGAATTAAAAACTGATGAATTGAATGACACCTACTGGGAGGTTGAAACTGGTGAATTTCTTAATGGTCAAGATGTTAAAGAAATAGAAGAAGAAAGAGATACCCTTATCAAGTTTCTAACATCCAAAGATGAAGCAAATGAAACAGTAGCTACTCTTTGTAAAAATTATGAAAAATTGTGTAAAAAAAAATATCCAGAAGCACCATTGCCCTTAGAAATTTTAGATTATTAGAAACTTAGACAAAACATTCCCAAAAATTTCTTTCTAGGATAGTTGATTTTTTAAAATTACTTTTTAGTTTACTTAAATTATTATTCTTACTGTTCTTAAAAAGAATATCTAAATAGTCAATATTATCTTTGGCAACTTGTTGATATTCTTTTGATGAGTACATCTTAATCCAAGAGCTATATTTACTTTTTTTCCAGTTTTTAGTTTTTGAAAGTTTAAATCCAATCTCTCCATAACCGACAATACATGGTGATAAACTTGTAAATATATCAAGATTGTTCCCGTTTTTACCCACCCTTAATACATGATCTGTGTAAGCGCTATTGGCTTTCTCAACTTTAATGTTAGCAACAGATTTAAGAGGTATTTTCCATTTTTTACAATAATTAATATGAAGTTTGATTTCGTGATCAATCCCTTTAATAAAATTTACTGATCTATTAATCTCCTCAAATGAATTAGATTTATAGACACTTAGAGCTAAAATTTTAAGGAATTGTTGTAGGAAGATATAGTCTTGAACTAAATACTTTTTAAAATTTTTGTCTGGCAGTCTGTTGCTTACCAAATCAGATAAAAATTTATGATCAGTATATTCAGACCATTCCTTATTGCAGCTATTCTTTAATTTATAAAAATAAGTTTTTTTATTATTGTAAATATCCACTATTCCTTAATCAAATTTTTTATTTTAGAAAAATCAAACTTAGTTTCTTTTTTAAAGATCAATAACGTTATCATGGGAGTAAATGTTGCTAAAACAAAAGACCAAAATAATAATGCTGTTGAAATCCATAATGGAAAAGCATCAGCAGGAATTAATCCACCAATTAAGATACTTTTATCAAATGTCTGATTAGGAAATAATAGAAGACCCGAAACCAAACCTATAATAACAGAAATTAAAGAAAGCTTCTCATTTGCATCACTTTTAAACATTCCATAAAAAATAGGAAAGACAGCTGCACAACATAATAAGTCTGCAAATAAAAACATAAATAATACACTATATCCTTTTGATGCTATTAAAAAAACAATTACAGATAAACCACTTATTAAATATCTGGAAAGAGAAAGGTAACTATTACTATCTTTTAAATTAATAAATTTATTTCCTTCAATAATAATTGTACTTGAGATTGCATTAATAATTGTATCCATACTACTAATCACTAAAGCTAAGACTAAAATTAATATTGAAATAGTTAATAATGAGTTTATTCCAGAGAATGGCTCAAGTAAAAGAGTAAAAAATAATGTACTAGGATCAGCTGCTTTATCAACTGATACTGCAAGAATTCCAAAGAAACCTAAAACAAACATAAATGGAATTACAATAAAGAAGGCAGATATAAATCCCTTTTTTAAATCATCTGAACTCTTAGCTGCAAAGACTCTTTGCCAAACACCTTGGTCAAATAAGTTTGTTGCAAAAACAGCAATGAAGAATGTCAAGCCAGCGGTGTAACCATAAAAATATTTACCACTCATTAGTGTTCCAGCTTTTTCATTAACCAAATCCATTGAAAAGGTATTATTTCCAGAATTGAAAATATGGTTAATAGCAAATATTAATAAGATTATAATTATAATAAATTGAATTTTATCTGTAAAGATTGAAGCTCTAAGTCCTCCGTAAAGTGTGTAAGATAATGTGGCAATAATTATTACAAGAGAGGTTTGCCAAAGTGGAAATCCAGACATTAGATTCACAATTTTTGCAATCGCCGTAACTTCTGCTGCTAAATATACAAACATGTACATTATCGTTAACAATAGAACTAAACGAAACATCGCTTTACCAAATCTAATAAGAACAAATTGAGTAAGAGTGTTACCATTAGGCATAATTTTCCTCATTCTTTCACCAATTGTTATGAAAGCTAAGAAGGGTAGAGCTTGACCTAAGCCATATCCAATTATAGCACCTAAACCACCCCAAGTAGCAGCTTCTGATGGACCAATTAAAATCCAAACACCAAAGCAAGATGCAACTAATGATGCAGTTAAAGATCTTTTTCCAATTGATCTATCGGCATTTAAATATGAATTAATTGAGAGCTTACCTTTTGAGTAAACTATTCCAATAACTGCAAAGGCTAATGTGGTTAAAAGTAGAGTAATTATAGTAGTTGATTGATCTAAGTATATCGTGTTCATTTTTTCCCTTCGTTGTGATTATACAACAGGTTCTTTGGGTATATTCTCAGCTTTTTACAGCACCCCAGAAACTGATATTCTTAAAAAAAAGAATATGAAGTTTTATTAAATTAGAGATTTGATTAAGTCAATTTTTTTACTAATTAATTTTGATTAAATATGCCAAAAATTATGAATATGTCTCAATTAATTGTAATAAAACTATTAATAACTATATATCGTGTATCAATGTCAGAAAATCAAATAGTTATTAGTGACCTATCAAAAGTATATGACAATAGCTTTAGTGCACTTAAAAAAGTTAGTCTTAAAGTTAAACAAGGTGAAATTCTTGCAATGCTTGGACCAAACGGTGCAGGCAAGACAACACTAATTAGTATAATTTGTGGTATTGTTAAACCATCCTCAGGAACTGTAACCATTGATGGGTTTGATATTATCAAAGATTACCGTGAAACGAGAGCTAGAATCGGAATGGTTCCTCAAGAGTTAAATCTAGAATCTTTTGAAACAGTTTTTGATACAGTATCTTATTCAAGAGGACTTTATGGTAAATCTCCAAAACCAGAACATATTGAAAAAATTTTAAAGGATCTAAGCTTGTGGGATAAAAAAGAACAAAGATTAAGACAATTGTCAGGTGGAATGAAGAGAAGAGTTTTAATTGCTAAAGCTTTATCTCATGAACCAAAAATATTATTTTTAGATGAACCAACGGCTGGTGTTGATGTTGAGCTTAGAAAAGATATGTGGCTAGTGGTTGAAGAGTTAAGAAAAACAGGGGTTACTATTATTTTAACTACTCATTATATTGAAGAAGCAGAAGCTATTGCTGACCGCGTAGCAGTGATTAACCAAGGTGAAATAATTGTAGTTGAGGATAAAAAAGAATTAATTAAGAAAATGGGTCATAAAAAATTAACAGTTGAGCTTCAAGATAAAATTGTAAAAATTCCAGAAGGTCTATCCAAATATAAACTAGACATAGGTAAAAATAATATGTCTTTAGTTTATACCTATAATGTTCAAGCTGAAAAAACTGGCATTACTGATTTATTGAAAGGCATAAAAGATGCGGGCTTAAAATTAAAAGACCTGATAACAGAACAGAGTTCATTAGAAAAAATTTTTGTTGATTTAGTTAAGGAGAATAATGAAAATTAATTATTATGGATTTAAAGCTATTTATCTTCATGAGATGAATAGGTTTAGAAGAACTTTAGGGCAATCTCTTCTTTCACCCGTAATATCTACATCGTTATATTTTGTTGTTTTTGGTTCTGTAATTGGAAGTTATATTCAAAAAATAGATGGCGTTAGTTATGGCTCATACATAGTGCCAGGGTTATTGATGCTTACTTTATTAACTCAAGCAATAAGTAACACCTCCTTTGGAATATTTTTTCCTAAATTTAATGGAACTATTAATGAAATTTTAGCAGCACCTATTTCGTCACTTGAAATTGTTCTTGCTTTTGTTGGAGCTGGGGCAACCAAAACATTAATTGTAGGAGCCGTAATTTACTTAACTGCTTCATTTTTTGTTGATGTGACTGTTGAATATCCACTGTTAATGATTTTTTTATTAATATTAGTTTCTTTCACATTTGCTCTATTTGGATTCTTGATTGGTGTTCTTAGTTCAAACTTTGAGCAAATGTCCATCGTTCCATCTCTAGTTATTACACCAATGGTGTTTTTGGGTGGAAGTTTATATTCTTTAGATATGCTACCTCCTATCTGGCAAACAATCAGTTATTTTAATCCAGTGGTTTATTTAATTGATGGATTAAGATTTTCATTTTATGGAATATCAGATTTTAATATTTGGATCAGTGTAGGATCTATGATTTTATTTTTAATGATATGTGTGATCTCTGTCTCAATATTATTGAAAAACGGTTACAACATTAAAAGTTAAAACATAAAATTTTAGAAATACAGGCGATATAGAAAATTTACTGAAACTACTGTCAAAACTATAACTAGTAGATATAAAGAGATATAATCTCGTGGTGTCATCATATTTACTTAAATACCTTAAATGTTAACTACAAGCGAGCTTCTTTTTAAGATCATATAAAGATTTTAATTACTGTTACATTAGTTAATTTTGATAATAAAAATAATATCAACAATTATCATTAGTTAACTATGCTACTTGAAGTAAAAATTTGCTTATAAGGTAAATATTACATAAGTAAAACTAAATTTCTCTATTCAAAATCTTGTTAATTATGATAATAAATGTAAAATTCAGATATGAAAAAATTATTTATTATCATTTTTACTTTAATATCATTTAACGCTTTTGCCGTTGATAAAAGTACTACATTCACCAATGACTTATTTAAACAAGCTCAATTAGAAGGAAAGACTGTTGTTATAAACTCTTGGAATGAAACTTGCACAACATGTAAGAGACAAATCAAAATTTTAGACCAAGCTCAAAAAGAGTTTAGTGACATCCTTTTTTTAAGTTTCGAACAAACAGTAGACAAAGATATAGCTAAACAATTTGGTATTGATTATTGGACAACTATTGTTGTCTATAAAAACAACAAAGAAGTACATAGAAGTATTGGCCAAACCAATAAAGCAAAAATCTATGAACTAATAAAATCTTAAGATTTAGTTAATTTATCTGTTTACAATAAAGGTAATAAATTAAATTTTACTATCAAAAAATACATCTGCAGAAACAAAAATTAAATCAGAATGTAACCATTGTACAAAATAATAGTTATTATTCTTCATAAATTTGTAGACATCAGAGCTCAAAATATTATCTATATTTTGATGATAAAATTCCTCTTTTTTCATAGTGGGGTCGATATATTCTATCGTTAACATTTTAGGCTTATATTTTTTAATATTAAAGCCTTTTAAAACATTTAGCTCATAGCCCTCTACATCGATACTTACAAAGTCAATTTCTTGATCAAAAAATTTAGAATTTTCAATAATATTATCTAAAGTTGTTATTTTGATCTTTCTAGTTTCTTTAGCTCTATGTCCTCTAGTTTTCTCAAGGGTATTAATTGACGATCTTTCATGGTGAAAATACATTTCCTGAGTGCCAATTTTATCTGAAACTCCTATTTGAATATTACAATCTTTTGGTCTGTAAAAATTAAAAGAATCAATAAAAGTAAAGTCCAAATCAATATTAATTCCCTTCCATCCCTTTTTGTAAAGTTTATAGGTATTGTTACTGATAAAAGGGTGTCTACATCCCACATCTATATAAATTCCTTTTTTTTTATTTTTAAATAGTTCTTCAGCTATTAAGTCAACATGATTTCCAGAATATGAGTTTTTAACCTTACTTAGTGATTTAATTTTTAGGCTTATGTAGTAAAATAATTTAAATAAATTAAATTTTTCAGATAATAAATATTTATTTTTTATTTTTTCATCTAATTTCATTTATTTACAATATCTTTATATATTCTTGAATGATGGTGCTCCAATAAAATTTTTTAGAATTTTCTTTTGCAGCTTGACCATATTCTATAAATTTATTATTTTCTAACATTGAGTTTATAGATGAATAAACTGCATCTAGGCTATTACCATCACAAATTAGTCCATTTTTTTTATGATCAATTGCGTCTGATGCGCCACCATCTACGCCACCAATTGAAGGAACTCCCTGTTGAGCAGCCTCAATATAAGCAATACCAAAACCTTCAATAGATTTTTTATATTCAATACTAGGCATAACAAAAATATTTGATTTGGCTACAAGTGAATTTTTAAGTTCATTTGAAATATCTTTAAAAAACATCACTTGAGCTTGTAAGCCTAATTCTTCAACAAGTTTTTTTATATTTTTTTCCTCTTCACCACTACCAATACAAATATAAACAATATTAGGATAAATTTGTTTTAAATTTCTTAAGGACATTATAATCTTTTCATGATTTTTTCTTTTATCAAATCTTGAAACGGTAATTAGTTTTGGTGATTTATGTTTTAATAAATCTTCAACTTTTGCTAACATTTTTTTATCTAATTCTTCAGCTTTGTCTACACCAGGATTGATCACTATAATTTTATCTTGTTGAACACCCAATCTAATAGCTAGATCTTTTGTGGAGTGAGAATTCGCAACTACTGTTTCAACATTATTTAAAACTTCCAAAACTCTTTTATTGAGAGAAGTTTCTTTTTTATGATTTATTTCTTTGCCATGAATTAAGCATATCTTTTTTTTACTGGTTTTAAGTAGTTCTAAACTTTTCCAGTGATCTGCGATTATTCCCACAACTTTATTTTCTTTCATAAATTCATTGATTAGCTGAGCTTTTCTATATTTTCTGAGAAGTTTTATTCCACCAACTCGCTCTATAGAAAATGATACCCGTTCATCAAAAGTTTTATGATCTTCGTGATAGTCAGCAAAAATTTTTATCATGAAGTTTTTTGAGAGTTCATTAGCTAACCCCCACATTAAATTCTGCATCCCACCAATTTCTGGTGGAAAGGTTTTTGTAACAATTAAATACATTAATTATCTAGCCATTTTATTCCACACCCCATACTTGGTGATTGTTCTTTTGGGCCATTTCCAGTTTCTGATATTTTTTTCATAGCTTTAAATAAATCACTTTCACCAGATTTGACAGGTTTTAAATTTTTTAATTCTCTAATTCTTCCTCTATACTGAAGTTCTAAATTTTTATTATAACCAAAAAAATCTGGTGTACACACAGCACCATAATTTTTTGCAACCATCTGTGTTTCATCTAGTAAATAAGGAAAGTTAAAATTATGATCTTTATGAAATTTGATCATTTTATTAAAAGTGTCTTCTGGATAATTAATTGAGTCGTTGGAACATATGGCTACCATTTTAATGCCTAGTTCCTTTAAATTTTTACAATCTTCAACGATATCTTCAATAATCGCTATAACGTAAGGACAATGGTTACAAATAAACATTACTAGTGTTCCATTTTCACCTTTAATATCATTTAATCGGATAATTTCATTGTCGGTTGATTTTAATTCAAAGCTTTTAGCTTCTTGTCCAAAATCACATATTGGAGTTTTTAACGGCATGTTATAATAATATATAAGTTATGTTTTATAATTTGGAAGATAAAAAAGTAAAAAATTTAGGTGAAAATTGGTCTGCTTCTAATGCATCTATTATTGGGGATGTTACCTTAGAAAAAAATACCAGTATTTGGTTTAATGTCACCTTAAGAGGTGATGTTGAAAATATTTACGTTGGCGAAGGTTCAAACATTCAAGATGGAAGTGTTTTGCATACAGACCCTGGGTATCCTTTAAAAATTGGTAAAGATGTAACTATTGGTCACTTGGTAATGTTACATGGATGCATTATTGGTGATAATTCTTTAATTGGAATTGGTGCTGTAATTTTAAATGGTGCTAAGATAGGTAAAAATTGTATCATTGGAGCTAATGCATTAGTGACAGAGAATAAAGAAATACCAGACAATTCATTAGTTGTAGGATCACCTGGTAAAATTGTCCGTCAAGTTTCAGATGAAGAAGCAAAATCAATTACTGAAAATGCTATACATTATCAAAAAAATTGGAAAAAATATTCAAAATCTGTATTTTAAAAAATATGAAGTTTAAATACTATTTTAGAAAATCAAGTTTTAAAAAAGCTGTAGATGTGCTTTTAAGTCAAGTCTCTGAAATTATAATGTTAAATAATAGACTTGTTAAAATAATAGTTTAAGGAATTAACCAGTAACCTTTAGTATAATCAGAGTATTCAAATCTAGCTCTACGGTGTCCTTTTGCAGCTAAATAAAGCCATTCAATATTTTTAATTTTACATTGAATCACTGTGAAATTTTTATAACCTTTTTCACTTTGTTCCATTGAAAATTCAAAACTATCTAATTCAGGTTTAAGTCCTGAAGTTGGGGTTGAGGATTCTGTTCCCGGTCCATTATCAACTAAATAACATTTTCTACTCATATGACCTGTTTTTAACCATGATTGTTTTGTAATTTCATTTTCATGATTAATAGTACATTCAACTTTTGCTCTAACTTGGATTTTTTCTTCCTTGTCATAAAATAACATTGAAGCATTATTGTTTTTTTTTAATTTTTTAATTTTATCAGATCGGATGTCACTGTGAAACTGAAGAAGGTTATTAGATTGATTTGATTTTCTAAGAACAACTATTCTTCCATCAAAATCATCTTGATTGCCACAGATAAATACGGGAATTCTAAAAGCAGAGGTTCTATTGGTCACCGCATCATCTAGCAATGACCATATTTTTTTTTCTATTTCAGAAAAATTTTCATAGTATGCGGGTTGCATACTAACTTACTTACTTAGTCTTCTGATAAGACTAGAGGTGTCCCATCGCTTTCCACCCATTTCTTGAACCTCACTGTAATACTTATCAACTATTTCAGTTATAGGTAGTAGAGCACCATTATTATTTGCCTCTTCCATTGCAATTTTTAAATCTTTTCTCATCCAGTCAACTGCAAAACCATGCTCAAATTTATCATCAAGCATTGTTTTATATCTATTTTCCATTTGCCAAGATTGAGCAGCACCTTTTGAAATTACCTCAATAACATCTTCCATATTTAATCCTGACTTGACTCCAAAGTTAATACCTTCAGATAATCCTTGGACTAGACCTGCAATGCAGATTTGATTAACCATTTTTGCTAATTGTCCATTGCCAGATGGACCAAGAAGTTTAACTTTTTTACTATAGCAATCTATTATTGGTTTGGCTTTTTCAAAAGCCATTTTACTTCCACCGACCATAACGGTTAAGGCACCATTCTCAGCACCAGCTTGCCCACCAGAAACAGGTGCATCTAAAAATCTAAAACCATGAACCTCTGCAGATTTAGCTAATTTTCTGGCAATATTTGCTGATGCAGTTGTATTGTCAATATATATAGATCCTCTTTTTATAGCTGTATAAATTCCATCTTTTCCAATGGTCACTTCTTTTAAGTCATCGTCATTCCCAACACATGTAAAAACAAAATCTGCATCAACCACGGCTTTTGCAGGCGTATCTGCCTTTGAACCTTTATATTCGGTTAACCATTTATCAGCTTTTGAATCAGTTCGATTATAAACAGTTACATTGTGACCTGCTTTTGATATATATCCTGCCATCGGATAACCCATGACACCTAAACCTATAAATGCAACATTGCTCATAAATTATATTTCCTATGTTTAAAAGTTTGAATCTTAAAGTAATTTTATTTGGATTTATATTTACATTTTTTTCAAGTTTTGGACAGAGTTTTTTTTTAGGCTTATTTAATTCTAGTATAAGAGATGCTCTTTCTATTACTCATGGACAATTTGGATCTATTTATGCATCAGCAACCTTATTGAGTAGTTTTATTCTTGTTTGGATTGGAAAAAAAATAGATGACATTAATATTCTAAAATTTGCATCATATGTTGTTACATTATTAGCTATTTCTTGTTTTTTATTTTCTAAAATCTCATCAATGCTTTTCTTATTTTTTTCTATTTTTTTAATAAGACTTTCAGGGCAAGGACTAATGTCTCATACAGCAACTACAACTACAGCAAGATTTTTTGAAAAAAGCAGAGGTAGAGCACTAAGTACTACTTGGCTGGGATTGTCTTTAGCAGAATTTATTTTACCTTTATTAATTGTTTTTTTATTGACTTTTATTGATTGGAGAAATATTTGGATAGTAATTTCAATTTTTGTTATTGTGGTACTACCCTTAATTTCTTTTTCATTAGTAAAAAATATAAAATTAGATTCAAGAGAAGCCTCAAGCACCAAAGAAGTAGAAATTAAAAAGATAAAACAATGGAAAAGAAGTGAAGTATTAAAAGATTATAGGTTCTATATTGTTTGTTTAAGTATGTTGGCCATGCCTTCAATTGCTACAGGCACATTTGTTTATCAATCATTTATAGTATCTTCTAAAAATTGGGGGCCTTATGTAATTGCACAATCATTTATGGTGTATTCAATTTTATCTGTGATCACTTTATTTTTATCTGGTTTTTTAATTGATAAATTTAGTAGTAGAAAATTATTGATCTATATGAACATTCCTCTACTATTTTCTACGTTCGTACTTTATTATTTTAGCACACCAGCATCATCTTTCATTTTTCTTGGATTAATAGGCATCTCAAATGGGCTGGCCAATGTTTTGGGTTCTGCTACTTGGGCTGAAATTTATGGTGTAAAATACATAGGTTCCATTAAGGCACTAACAACAGCCTTGATGGTATTTTCAACTGCTTTTGGCACAGCTTTTTTTGGAATTCTTATAGATAATAGCTTTTCAATTGAACAAATTGCGTTAGTTCTGGGCTCTTACATATTAATTGCGATATCGTTATTATTCATAATAAAAAATAAACTAAATCCTCATTATTTATAAAATTAACCTTGATTTTGTTTTAAGCACTGTATAGATACTGCCCATGGCTAGAGTAACTGTAGAAGATTGCATCGATAAAGTAGAAAGTCCTTACGAATTAGTATTAGTTGCTAAAGAACGAGCCGTTCAACTAAATTCAGGTATAGAACCAACCCTTGACAGAGATAACGATAAAAATACAGTTATAGCATTAAGAGAAATTGCTGAAGAAACTATTAAAGTTCCAGATTTAACAGAGAGTGCAATTCATAAACTTAGAAAACACGTTGAACAAGTTGATGACGGTACTGATGATGATGAAGCTATTGGTGATGATTTTGATAGTATGTATAAGGGAGAAATTTCTAAAAGTGGAACACCTATTTTACCATCTAAAAGAGCCAGAAAAATTCCAGAAAAAATTCAAGTTGCCCCTGAAGACTTAGAAGAGTTAACCGCTAAAGCAGAACCTGAGGTAGATGTTAATCCTGAGTTAGAAGTAGCAACAGATGAGCCTGAAGTTTCATTAGATCAAATATCAGAAGCAGAAACATCAACTGAAACAAGTGAAGTTGCCCCAGAAGATACTGAAGCAAATAGTTAATTATTAAATTCCTTTAAGATTTTTTCTCTGTGCTCGTCTAAGTCTGGAATATCCCCCCGAGTTTTTTCATCTTTATAAGTTGACATTTTAATTGGATTACCAGCTAATTTAAAATCACCAATAACTTTATGGTGTGCTTTTACAATCATATTCCTTGCTTTAATCTGTGGGTTTTCAACTGCTTCTTTTATATTAAATATAGGTCCACATGGAATTTTTTCCTTTTCCATTTCACTCACCCAGTCATTAGTATTCTTTACTATAAGTTTGTTTTCTAATATTTTTTTAAGATCATCCATATTTTCTGATCGTAACAAGTTTGTATTGAATTTTTTATCTTTATGAATTTCAGGAATATTTAAAACTTTACATAATTTTTCAAAAAGTTTTTCATTACCAGCCGCTATAATGATGTGGCTATCTTTAGTTTTAAAAGCTTCAAAAGGTGCAATTGATGGATGACGTGATCCCATTGGTTTTGGTATTTCATTTTTTGCAAGATATCTTGCTATAGCATTTTCTAATATTGCAATTTGACAGTCCAACATTGAAACATCAATAAATGTTCCTTTGCCAGTTTTTTCTCTATCATAAAGTGCAG
>Ga0307995_1000870_pt1 | contig 19649 bp, 17 predicted proteins | sample EllFjometagen262_FD_203132 | JGI IMG/M metagenome (GOLD analysis project Ga0307995, IMG submission 203132) | Marine microbial communities from Ellis Fjord, Antarctic Ocean - #262 | ecosystem: Environmental > Aquatic > Marine > Unclassified | place: Southern Ocean | collected 2014-11-02
CTAACTTAGGAGATACTTCTACTTTACTCAACCCTGAAGTAGTTGACCAAATTATTAAAGGAGCAAAAAATTAAATTGCCGAACAATATTCATCCCCTACACTAAAAGAATTATAGTTTTCTTTCGATACAATGCCTTGTTTAACACCGTATTCAGGTATGGTTGGTGAATCTGGAGTATTATAATAATTTATATATTCATCTGTCTGAAGAACAAAATAAAAAGAATTTTCTCGTTCTATTTTTTGAATGATTTGTCCACAACGCTCATCATTTTTTTGACAGGAAAATAATGATAATGTTAAAATGAAGAATAACAAATTTTTCATATAACTTAATTAGATTCAAAAAAAGATATTAGATTTTCCAGTTTCATGGAGCGTGATCCCTTGATTAAGACTGTGTCAAAATCAAAAGTTTCAACTTTCATATGAGTTGTAAAACTTTGATTATTTTCAAATTTTTCAATCCTTTGATTTGTGTTTTTAACAGCTTGAAATAATTCTCCTATAGTATATATTTTTCCTTTATGGATCTGAAGGCAAAATTTTAAAAGTTGTTCGTGCTCTTTTGTTTCAGATGATCCTAATTCTTTCATATCTCCTAAAATAATAGCACTTTTGGAATTTGAGATCTTAGAAAAAGCAGTTATAGCTGCTTCCATACTTGTAGGGTTCGCATTGTATGCGTCTAAAATGAATAAAGTATTTTTTATTGTTATTTTCTGAGACCTGTTGTTAGAAGAACTGTATGATTCTATAGCATTTTGAATTTTGTTTAGCGGAACATTAAAGAGATTTCCAAAAGCAATTGCAGCTGATATATTAAGTGAATTATACTCGCCATGTAAAGAACTATTAAACAACTGATTTTTACAATTGAGCTGTAAACCTTCATTAGATTTTGCAAGAGGAATAATTTGAATAAGATGATGTTTCTCTAAACCAAAACTTGTCGTTTTATAACCATCAGTTTGTTTTTTTTGAATAGTATCATCTCCGTTAATTAAAATATTTTGCTGATGATGAATTAAATGCTGATATAATTCTGACTTGCCCTTTATGACTCCCTCTAAATCTCCAAAACCTTCTAAATGAGCTTTACCGAAATTGGTGACAAAACCCCAGTTCGGAAGTGTAATTTCACATAATTTATTAATTTCTGAAATATGATTTGCACCCATTTCAATTACTGCCAATTCGTGATCTTTATTAAGCTCTAATAACGTTAAAGGAACACCTATATGATTGTTTAGATTGCCTCGTGTAGCATGAACCTTATACTTTTGAGATAATACTTCACGAATCAACTCTTTAGTTGTGGTTTTTCCATTACTACCTGTTAAAGCTATTATGGTAATATTTAATTGTTTTCGATGATAAGTTGCCAAGTCTTGAAGAGCTTTAAGAGTGTCTTTGACTAAAATAACTTTATCTAATTTTATTTTTGGATCATCAACAACTACGAAACTAGCCCCTGTTTCTAAAGCTTTTTCAGCAAAGGTATTTCCGTCAAATTCATCCCCATGTAGTGCAAAAAACAAATTGCCTTCAGAGAGTTTTCTTGTGTCAGTAGAAATTCCTGAGGAATTTATAAATACATCGTAAAGTAATTCTAAATCCATGTCAAAAAAAAAGCATCTTAATAAGTTAAGATGCTTAGTGCGTTTTTATTATCCTTGTCTTTTATGGCGGGCAGTCTTTTTAACTGAACTTTTTGATCCCAAACGAGACATTGCTAAACGGAAACCAATATAATCAGTAGCAATATATTGGGGAAGATATCTGCGCTGAGCAGGATCTAACCAATATGCTCTATCTTTCCATGATCCACCTTTATAAACCCTTGATTCATCAGTAATTAAAGTCGTTCTTTTTGAGGATGCATCAACTTTTCTTTCAAGTTCTCCATCAATATTTTGAGCTATTTTTGGAGCAGAAGGTGCATCATACATTTTGGAAGTCTCTGATTTGGTATTCGGGTCGTCACTTGGCTCTGGCTTTCCTGCACTATATAGACGTGAGGATTCAGTATCCCCATCGCGATAGTTTATGTTATCACTTTCAGAAAAATTTTGCCGTAAAAATGTATCTTCTTCATCAATAGCAATTTGGTCTAATTGCCCCGGAAGTCTTTTTAATAATACTTTTCCATTAGGCAGCGTATCAAAAACAAGTTGATCTGGAGATATTATTTGCGCTTTACCATCTTCTCCAATTATATTTTTTAAATATACATTACCCCTATAGTAATTAAAATCACTGGCTTCATCATCAATAATTGGACGGTATACATCACCTACCCATTCAGATACATTCCCAGCCATATCATACAATCCAAAATCATTTGGAGGATATTGTTTTACTTGAATGGTAATATCTGCTCCGTCATCAGACCATCCAGAAATCCCACCGTAGTCCCCTTTTCCAAGCTTAAAGTTAGCTAGCTGATCACCCTCAGTTCTGCGTTCACTAGAACGCGTGTATTCTCCTGACCATGGATATTTTTTCTTACCTCTGTAGGTATTATATTCACGATCACCTACTAAAGCTAAAGCAGCATATTCCCACTCTGTTTCAGTCGGTAAGCGGTATCCAGGAAGTAATAGTCCTTTTTCTATTCCAGCATAAACTTTAATACTGTCTGCTATTTTACTTATACTTTTTTTACCAACTAAACTGTCTATTTTACCTCCGTAGACCGTTTCGGGTCGTTTCATGTAAGCCGCAGTATTGAAAGTACTGTTAGCACCAACTTCATTGTAGCGTACGTCTTTTTGAACAAAAGATTCACGTTCTAAGATAAATTCATTTACTCGGTCTGTTCTCCATTCTGCATATTGAACTGCTTGAAGCCAGTTAACACCAACAACTGGATATTCAGCATATGCAGGATGACGAAGGTAGCTTGTGGTTAATTCTTCTACATAAGACAATTGGTTTCTCCATACTAGTGTGTCAGGCAGTGCGCCATTATAGATTTCACGGTAACGTTGTTCCTTTGTTGGAAATACATATTCCAGCCAGTCTAGATATTCCATGTACATTATATTGGTAACTTCTGTTTCATCAATATAAAAGGACATTACATGTTGTTTGGTGGGAGTGTTATTCCAATCATGCATTACATCATCTTGCACTTGTCCTTTTGTATATGTTCCTCCTTCTATAAAGACTAAACCAGGACCTGTTTCTTGTTCATCAAACTCTGTGTTGAATTGAAATCCTCCTTTCTTAGAGTTAATGTCCCATCCAGTACCTCTAGAGGCGCTGTTTCCTCCACAGCTCACTAAAATTAAAGCCCCAAAGCCAAGAATTAAAATTTGTTTTAAATGACTAACCTTCATACTAATTTGTTGTTTTTTTTAAAACATTATGCAATATACGAATATTCAAATTGAGATTCTTAAAGCATTAAAAATAATTACTAACTAACAAACGCTGAATTATTGATATTATTATAGAAGTTAAGCTATGTTTTTTTAATAATCTATAAGATTTCAGTATATAAGACGTTGTATTAGTGTGAAGCAAACAAATTTTATTGGTTTTTGGATTTTATTTTTTTTAATTAAAGGATCCTTTTATTCTAATGCTCAAAATTCAAATCGAGTAATAACTACAGGAGTGCCTTTTTTAATGATCACCCCAGATGCTCGTGCAGCAGGAATGGGTGAGTTAGGAGTAGCGACTCCTCCAGATGCATATGCTCAACAATGGAATCCAGCAAAATATGCTTTTGCTACTTCAGAGAAAATGTTGGGATTAAGCTATACTCCATATTTAAGTAATTTGGTAAATGATATTTTTTTAGGCAATATCAATTATTATAAGAGATTAAACGAAAGAAGTTCTTGGGCAACAAGCTTTAAGTATTTTAGTCTTGGAGATATTCAATTTAACGAATTGATTGGTGGGTCAATCGTTGACCAAGGATTCGAACGCCCTACTGAATTAACTTTGGATATTTCTTACGCATTAAAACTTAGTGAAACTTTTTCGATGGCAGTAGGAGCCAGGTATATTAGATCTGATTTAAAAATTGCTACAGACGGAGACACATCTTCTGCAAACTCTTTAGGCATAGATATTGCTGGATTTTATCAAAGCAATGTTTTTAAGTTGAGTTATAAAAGTGTTATTTTCAGAAGTGGATTTAATATTTCAAATATAGGACCTAGATTGGATTATGAAATAGGAGGGCAGAAAAACTTTATTCCAACGAATTTGAGGACTGGTTCTGGTTTAGACTTGCTTTTTGATGATACTAATGTTTTAGGAATTTATTTAGAATTTAATAAATTATTGGTTCCTACACCTCAAGCTGTTTATGATAACTCAACTTTTCTAGGATATCGTCAACCTGACATTGACTTTCTCAAAGGAATTTTTAATTCTTTTAGTGACGCTCCAGGAGGTTTAAGTGAGGAGCTTAGTGAATTAACTGTTGCTCTAGGTTTAGAATATCGATTTCAAGAATCTTTTGCGATCCGAACGGGGTATTTTAACGAGAGTATAGAAAAGGGATCTCGTCGTTATTTAACTATGGGAGCAGGTTTTAATATTAATTTTATAAATATTGATATTTCCTATCTTTTCTCAACCTCAAATGTTCGTAATCCACTTGAAAATACGATTCGTTTTTCTTTATCTTTAGATTTAGAAAAATCAGTTTCTGACTCACAATTAATAGAAGTTTCTGAAGATCTTTAAGGAGAACAAAATAAATTATTCCGATTATTTCAAGTATAGGGCAGAAATGAGTAATTTTGAATTTCCATTATTAGAAAAAATTATTAGTATTTTATGAAGAAAATAACCAAAGAGACTTATCTAAATTGGTATGAAAACATGCTTTTTTGGAGAAAGTTTGAGGATAAGTTAGCAGCTGTTTATATCCAACAAAAGATTCGTGGTTTTTTACATCTTTACAACGGCCAAGAGGCTGTGTTAGCAGGATCACTTCATGCAATGGAATTGGGTAAAGATCGTATGATTACTGCTTATAGAAATCATGTGCAACCTATTGGTATGGGAGTCGACCCTAAGAGAGTCATGGCTGAATTATACGGTAAAGCAACCGGAACTTCACAAGGGCTAGGAGGATCTATGCATATTTTTTCAAAAGAATTCAAATTTCATGGAGGACACGGAATTGTAGGTGGTCAAATTCCGTTAGGTGCTGGAATGGCTTTTGGTGACAAATATTTTGATCGTGATAATGTAACACTTTGTTTTCTTGGGGATGGGGCTGCACGTCAAGGTTCACTTCATGAAACATTAAATTTGGCTACCCTATGGCAACTTCCAGTTGTATTTGTAGTTGAAAATAATGGTTATGCAATGGGAACTTCTGTTGCAAGAACAGCTTCTCATGAAGAGATTTGGAAATTAGGATTAGGCTACAATATGCCTTGTGAGCCTTGTGATGGAATGGATCCTGTAGCTGTTGCTAAAACAATGGATAAAGCAATTAGTTTAGCTAGATCTGGAGGAGGCCCATCATTTATAGAGATGAAAACTTATCGTTACAGGGGTCATTCGATGTCAGATGCTCAGCAATACAGGACCAAAGACGAAGTTCAAGAGTATAAGAAAATTGACCCTATTGCTCAGGTGAAAGACATAATACTAAGCAAAAAATATGCTACTCAAGAATATTTAGATAAAATTGATCAATCCGTTAAGGAAGGTGTTTCAGAGTGTGAAAAATTTGCCGAATCTTCTCCTTATCCTGATTTGAGTTTAATGTATGATGCCGTATACGAAGAAAAAGAGTATCCATTTATAAAACATAAATTTTAGAGTATGGCTGAAATAATAAATATGCCAAGGTTAAGTGACACCATGGAAGAAGGTACTGTTGTTAAATGGTTCAAAAAAGTAGGTGATAAAATTATTGAAGGTGATATTCTTGCCGAAATCGAAACAGATAAAGCTACTATGGAATTTGAGTCCTTTAATGAAGGAGAATTATTACATATAGGAATTCAAGAAGGGGGAACTGCTCCCGTAGATACACTTTTAGCTATTATTGGAAAAAAAGGAGAGGACATTTCTTCGTTTCTTTCTGCTCAAAATGAGGAATCAGTAGTAGCAAAGGAAACTTCGGATTATCGAGACGATAAACCTAATACAATTGAAAGCAAAACTTTATCTATGCCTGAAGGCACAGAGGTTGTGACCATGCCTCGATTAAGTGATACTATGGAAGAGGGAACTGTAGCTAAATGGAATAAAAAAGTAGGTGACATTATAAAAGAGGGAGATATTTTAGCCGAAATTGAAACTGATAAGGCTACAATGGAATTTGAATCCTTTTACCAAGGAACTCTACTTTATATTGGTTTAAAGGAAGGTAAATCTGCCCCAGTAGATAGTGTTTTGGCAGTAATAGGCAAAAAAGGTATTGATGTAGAGGCTGCTCTTGCTTTTCATAGAAAGGATTCAGCCCCTATGGAGCCAGAAGCTAGTGAAGTAGCAGCATCAGAAAAAATAGCTCCAAAGCAAGAGACGGTTTCAGAAGTGAAATCAAATCCTATTGCAGTCCCTTCTGCATCTAAATTTTCTAATAATGGCCGAATTGTTGCTTCTCCCCTTGCTAAAAAATTGGCCTCCGAAAAAGGAATTAATTTACATCAGGTTCATGGATCAGGAGAGAGAGGTAGAATTATAAAAAGGGATATTGATAATTTTAAACTTACAGCAATTGTGGGATCTAAAACTTTTGTTCCATCAGGAACGGAATCGGTTACGGTTATTGCAAACTCGCAAATGCGCAAAACAATTGCTAAAAGATTGTCTGCATCTAAATTTTCTGCACCTCATTATTATTTAGGAGTAGAATTTAACATGGATCATGCGATTGCATTTAGAGAGCAATACAATTCTTTACCTGACACTAAAATATCTTTTAATGATATTGTTTTAAAGGCTTCAGCTTTGGCCTTAAAGCAATACCCTCAGGTAAATGCTAAATGGGAAGATAATCAGATTACTCAGCATCACCATGTTCATATTGGAGTGGCTGTTGCTGTTGAAGATGGTTTAGTTGTTCCTGTAGTGAAGTTTACAGATGAGCAAAGTCTCCCGCAAATAGGAGCTTCGGTAAAGGATTATGCATTTCGCGCTCGTGATAAAAAACTTACACCTGATGAAATGGATGGAAGCACCTTCACGATATCTAATTTAGGAATGTTTGGAATTCAAGAATTTACATCTATTATTAATCAGCCTAATGGATCTATTTTATCCGTTGGAGCAATAGTTCAAAAGCCCGTTGTTAAAAATGGTGCTATCGTGGTGGGAAATACCATGAAGTTAACTTTAGCATGTGATCATCGTGTAATTGATGGAGCAACAGGTGCTCAGTTTTTGCAATTATTAAGAGGTTTTGTTGAAAATCCGCTAACCATGGTTCTGTAAATAACGGATAAACCTCAGTAAAATTTCCCTCTTTATCTTTTTAATTATATGAAAAAAACCATTGTTGTAACAGGTGCGAGTAGAGGAATTGGTTTTGAATTGGTTCAGCTTGCAAGCTTAAAAGGGCACCGTATTTATGCACTTTCTCGAAATGCTGATAAAATCCCTATTTCTGAAAATTTAATTCCTGTAAATCTTGATATTACAGACGATGACAGTCTTAATGTATTTGCTAAACATATAGAAGAGCAAGGAATAATGATTGATGCATTAGTGAATAATGCAGGGACACTAATTAATCAGTCTTTTGCAAAAACAACCACAGAGGATTTTGAAAGTGTTTATCGAGTTAATGTTTTTGGCTTAGCTTCAATAACCCGTTTCTTATTGCCCTATATAAAGCATAAAGGTCATGTGGTTAATATAACAAGCATGGGTGGGTTAGATGGAAGTTCAAAATTTCCTGGGCTTTCAACATATAGTAGTAGTAAAGGAGCAGTTTCTATTCTAACCGAATTATTGGCTGAAGAGTATAAAGAATCAGGACCATCATTTAATGGCTTGGCTTTAGGAGCAGTGCAAACAGAAATGCTTGCCCAAGCGTTCCCAGATTTTAAGGCACCTCTTTCTGCCAATGAAATAGCTGCTTATATTCTTCAATTCGCTTTAGAAGGGCAGAGATTTTATAATGGAAAAATACTTCCTGTTTCTTCGACTACACCATAAATTATAAAAAATGGAATCTCTTATAGGTTTTGTGCCTCCATCTTCTTATTCACAATTAGAGCAACTATTAAGAAAAAATAGGGTAGAAATTAAAATAACTAAAGACCGTAAAACTAAGCATGGTGATTTCAGGCTAAATCCAAAAGGTTTATCCTCTATAACGATTAATCAATCGTTAAATCCATATCGTTTTTTAATTACTCTACTTCATGAAATAGCCCATTACAAAGTTTCACTAACTCCTGGGTTAAAAGCCAAGCCTCATGGTTTGGAATGGAAATCAGCATTCAGGGAAACGCTTCTTCCCTTTTTGAATTTAGAAATTTTTCCAGATCCAATTTGTTCTATTTTAGCAAAATACATGAAAAATCCAAAGGCAAGTACTGATAGGGATTTTGACTTGGTAATGGCTTTAAAGTCTTATGATTCTAAAAAAAATGGAACCTATATTTTTGAATTGCAAAATGGGGATTTTTTTAAAATTTATAATGGGAGAAGGTTTGTCAAAATTAAAAAGCGAACAAAACGCTTCGAATGTAAAGAGATTTCCACAGGAAGAATTTATGTTTTCAGTCCTCATGCAGAAGTTATTCCCGAATAAAATTATTTTTTCAAATAAACTTCACGAACTTTTTTAAATAAATTAGAAGAATAAACAAAATTAGTGACTGCTTCATTATCCGTATTGAAAATTTCATCTTTATTTCCTTCCCAAGCTTTTTTACCCTCTAGTAGAAAGATGATTTTTTCTCCAATTTCCATTACAGAATTCATGTCGTGAGTATTAATTACAGTTGTTATGTTATATTCATCTGTAATTTCCTGTATCAAATTATCAATAAGAATTGCAGTTTTAGGGTCTAAGCCAGAATTCGGTTCGTCACAGAATAGGTATTTAGGATTCATTACAATTGCACGCGCAATGGCTACTCTTTTTTTCATTCCACCTGAAATTTCATCTGGTAACTTATTGTTGGCATTGATTAAATTCACGCGTTTTATAACAACACTAGCTTGTTCTCGAATCTCTTCATCACTTTTTTTAGTAAACATTTGCATAGGGAACATGACATTTTCTTCAACCGTCATAGAATCAAATAAAGCACTTCCTTGAAAGACCATCCCCATTTCTTGTCTTAGGACTGAACGCTCTTTTATATTCATTTTTTTTAGTGGTTTATCTTCAAAAAGAATTCTTCCTGAATCTGTTTCTAAAAGTCCTAGTAAACACTTCAGAAATACGGTTTTTCCAGATCCACTTTGTCCAATTATCAAGTTAGTTTTACCCTTTTCGAAAACAGTTGAAATTTTCTTTAGAATCGGTATACCGTTAAACGATTTCGAGATGTTATCTGCTTTAATCATCTATGTTAATAATAATTGAGTAATTAGATAATTTAATAGGATGATGACAACACTAGTCCATACAAAAGAAACAGTACTTGCTTTCCCCACATCTAGAGCACCTCCATTCATATAATATCCATGATATGATGGAATTGTTGCAAGGGCAAATGCAAAAAAGGTTGTTTTAATAAAAGCGTATCCAACATGGAAAGGAATAAAATCCATTTGAACTCCTTCAATAAAATCTGCACTAGTTGAAAAACCTCCATAAACACAGGCAATATATCCTCCAAAAACTCCTAAGAACATTGAAACGCATATTACAAGAGGGTATAGCGAAAGTGACACTATTTTCGGAAAAATCAGATAATTATATGTATTTATACCCATAATTTCTAAAGCATCTATTTGTTCTGTAACACGCATAGTACCAATGCTTGATGTAATATAAGAGCCTACCTTTCCAGCCATAATAATTGAGATGAAAGTAGGTGCAAATTCTAGAATAACAGATTGACGGGTAGCAAATCCAATTAGATTTTTTGGGAGTAACGGATTTTCTAAATTTAAAGCTGTTTGAATGGATACAACCCCTCCAACAAAAAAGGAAATAAAAGATACTATACCTAGAGATCCAATAATCAAAGTATCTATGTCCTTTAATATTAATTGTTTAAGTATTTTCCATTTAGTGAACTTTCCAAATACACTTTGAATCATTAGAAAGTACTTACCAATATGTTTTAGTATTTTCATACCTTTTCAAATGTAAGAATTTTAACTAAAAAGACTGATTGATGTATTTGTGAATTTTTCACAATTTATAGTTATATCTTATAGGTTATTGCGTTAATATTCATTCCTGCGCCAACTGAGGCAAAAATTATTACATCTCCTTTATTTAACTTATGTCCATTATAGTTTTTCTTTAAAACCAAGTCATAAAGAGTTGGAACAGTTGCTACAGAGCTATTTCCATATTCTTGAATATTCATTGGTAATACTTCTTTAGGCATTGATTTTTTATACAAACGGTAAAAACGTTTCACAATAGCTTCATCCATTTTTAGATTTGCTTGATGAATAAATATTTTTTTAACACTATCAATTGATTCTCCTGATTTTTCAAGACACCCCTGAATAGCTAAAGGAACTTTGCTAAGAGCAAATTCATAAACTTTTCTACCATGCATTTTAATATACTTAGCACCTTTATCTGTATTATTAGCTGTACCATAAAAAATAAATTCAGTCTCTCCTTCAGAAGTGTGAGTTGCTGAACTATGTGAAAGAATTCCACCCTCAGATTGACTAGACTCAACTATGCTTGCACCAGCGCCGTCAGCATAAATCATTGAATCTCTATCACTTTGATCCAAAACACGTGAAAGCGTATCAGCCCCTATAACCAAACATTTTTTAGCCATACCAGCTTTTATAAAGGCTTTCGCTTGAATTACACCTTCAACCCAACCAGGACAACCAAAAAGAATATCATAAGCCACACAATTAGGATTTTTAATATTCAACCCTGCCTTTACTTTTGCAGCTAAACAAGGTAAAGTATTCACTTGGTTAGAATTTGAAGTAATGTCACCCACATTGTGAGCTACTATTATATAATCTAAAGTTTCTTGATCCAATTCAGCATCATTAATTGCAGTTTTAGCAGCATCAACAGCAATGTTAGTGACAGTTTGGTCATCCTTAACGTAACGTCTTTGCCCAATACCTGTAATGGCTTTAAACTTCTCAATAACTTCGATGTTAGAGTTTTTTATTTTTCCTCCATCAGCATCAAAAAATGAATTATTTATAAAATCATTATTCAGTTTAACCTGTTCTGGAATACTACTCCCTGTACCTGTAATTTTTATATTCATAATGAATATCAAAGATATTCTTTTAAGGTGTTAGTATCTATATTTTGCTAAAATGCTACGATGTCTAAACGAAAAATAATTGATTTAATTAATCGTTTAAATAGGATTCTATAGGGGGACAGCTACAAATTAAATTACGATCTCCATAGGCTTCATCAACTCTTCTTACAGCTGGCCAAAATTTATTTTCACGAACAAATTCTAAAGGAAAAGCAGCTTTTTGTCTACTGTAAGGAAAATCCCATTCATCAGAGGTTATCATTGCTAAAGTATGAGGCGCATTCTTTAAAAGAGTATGATCATTTTTATTTTCAGAAGCAATCTCCAAACGTATCGAAATCATTGCATCACAAAAACGATCTATTTCTACTAAATTTTCACTTTCTGTAGGTTCTATCATCATAGTTCCAGGAACTGGAAACGAAACTGTTGGAGCATGAAATCCATAATCTATTAACCGTTTAGCAATATCAACAACTTCAATACCTATTTCTTTAAAGGGACGACAATCAATAATGAGCTCATGAGCTGCCCTTCCTTTAAGACCCATATAAAGGATATCAAAAGCACCTTCTAATCTTTTTTGGATGTAGTTTGCATTAAGAATAGCAATCTCTGTCGATCTCCTTAGTCCAGGACCTCCTAACATTTTGATGTATCCATAGGAAATTAGACAAGCTAGTGCTGAGCCAAATGGAGCTCCTGAAATGGAGGTAATTGCTTTCTCTCCACCTGTTTTTAAAATAGGGTTTCCTGGTAAAAAGGGGGCTAGATGTTCTACAACACATATTGGTCCTACTCCAGGACCACCTCCACCATGGGGAATAGCAAAAGTTTTGTGAAGATTAAGATGACAAACATCCGCACCAATTGCTCCTGGGCTGGTAAGACCGACTTGAGCATTCATGTTTGCGCCATCCATGTAAACTTGTCCACCACAGTCGTGAATCAATTTGGTAATGTCTTTTATTTTACTTTCAAATACACCATGTGTACTCGGGTAGGTAATCATCAAGGTTGATAAATTATTTTTATGCAATATTGCTTTTTCATAAATATCGTCCCAGTCAATGTTTCCGTGTTTGTCCGTTCCTATTACAACAACTTTCATTCCTGCCATTACTGCTGAGGCAGGATTAGTTCCATGAGCTGATGCAGGAATAAGGCAAATATCACGTTTGAATTCGTTTCTCGATTCATGATAAGCTCTAATTACCATTAATCCAGCATACTCTCCTTGCGCGCCCGAGTTGGGTTGCAATGATGTTGTTGCAAAACCGGTAATTTCATTAAGCTGTTCTGTAAGATGGGAAAGCATTTTTTGATATCCAGAAGCTTGATTTAATGGAACAAAGGGATGAATACTCCCCCAATTAGGCTGACTTAAGGGAAGCATTTCTACTGCTGCATTTAATTTCATTGTGCATGATCCTAAAGCAATCATGGAGTGATTTAGAGCTAAATCTTTTCGTTCTAATGATTTAATATATCTCATTAGAGCTGTTTCAGAGTGATAGCTATTAAATACTGGATGCGTTAAAAAATGACTTTTCCTTTGACTTGTTCTTGGAAGGTATGTGTTTTTAAAATTTTTCCTGATTTTTCCTGATTTTTTAATAGAATAGACAGAAAAAACAGCAATAATTTTTTCAAGATCTTCTTCGTTTGAAGTTTCATTAATGGAGATGCAAGCACTATAAGAATTAGGATAATAGAAATTAATCTCTTTTGATTCTGCTAACTGTTTAATAACCTTTGTGTCTACTTTTAAATGTAGCGTATCAAAAAAGAATTCATTTTTTTGTTCTATACCTAAAGCCTTTAATCTCTGATTCAGGGTCACTGCTTTTTTGTGAATTCCAGAAGCAATATACTTCAGCCCTTTGGGGCCATGATATACGGCATACATTCCTGCCATAACTGCTAGAAGTACTTGAGCGGTACAAATATTTGATGTCGCACGATCTCTCTTTATATGTTGTTCACGTGTTTGTAATGCCATGCGTAGTGCAGGGTTATCATTCAAATCTCGAGTTTGGCCAATGATACGTCCAGGAATATTTCTTTTATAATGTTGTCTTGTTGCGAAATAAGCTGCGTGTGGACCACCATAACCAAGGGGTATTCCAAAGCGTTGGGTTGTACCCACAACTACGTCAGCACCATAATTTCCTGGAGCTTCTAAAACAACTAAACTCATAATATCAGCTGCTACTACGGTAAAGACTTTAGCTTCTTGTGCATTTTTAATCCATTTTTTTAAATCAGGAATAGCCCCGTGTTTACCAGGATATTGAAAAACAGCACCAAAAAAAGATTCTGAATATTCGTGCGTTTTGGGGTCACCTATGATTAATTCAATTCTTAAAGGATTAGAACGTGTTTTAAGAAGGGAAAGCGTTTGAGGAAGAATGTTTTTATCTACAAAGAATTGAGTGGCTTCATTTTTTTTCTGATCTCTTGTTCGAGAATAAAAAAGCATAGTCATGGCTTCTGCTGCTGCTGTACTTTCATCAAGCAAGGAAGCGTTAGCAAGCTCCATACCCGTTAAATCACATATCATAGTTTGAAAGTTGAACAATGCATCAAGTCTTCCTTGAGCAATTTCGGCTTGATAGGGAGTATAGGCAGTATACCAGCCTGGATTTTCTAAAATATTACGTTGAATAACTGCGGGGGTAATAGTCGCATGGTAGCCTAATCCTATGTAGGTGTCAAAAAGTTTATTTTCTAAACTTAACTTATGAAGAGTTTTTGAAAATGCATATTCACTAATTCCTTCAGGAAGATTTAAAGGTTGGTTTAATCGTATAGCATCGGGTATTGTTTCTTCAAGTAATTGTTCTATGGAATCAGCACCAATTTTTGATAACATTTTATTTATTTCTTCCTCATTGGGGCCAACGTGTCTCTTAACAAATGCATCCGTTTTCATAATCAAAAGTAATTTCAACAAAAATAAGGTTTATAAGGTGTTTTTTTTTGTTGCTTTTAAGGTAGTTTCATTTTTTTTTTAATAATATCTTCAATGAGTCTTAAAATTTAGATCTTTACATGTGTTTAAACCGCTTATTATTTTATTTAAGTTTTATATTAAGTCAAGTATTCATGTGGCTTTGGCTGTTGTTTCCTTGAGTCTAATAACGTTTGATGTTGGTGTCTTGGATGTTCCCAAAAAGGTGTTAATATTTATTTTTTTTAGCACACTTTTTGTGTATAATTTTATTAAATTTTTTCCTTTAGTTATTGAAGGAAAAAGACAACAAATTCCAATCTCCATAAGCTTACTTTCTCTGTCTGCAGGTTTAATAAGTTTTTCCCTTTATTTTCACCTTAGTTTACTGGCTCAAGTTTTCGTTTTCTTTGGTGCCGCATTAGTCATTTTTTATAGTATTCCTATTTTTAATCAATCCTCCAATTGGAGAAATAAGAAAGGTTGGAAAATTTATTTGGTGGTTTTGAGCTGGTTATTTCTTTCGGTTGGGGTTCCTTTAGCTTCAAATAATATTTTTCAACCAATACTCTTTTTAAAATTGACTTTTATTCAAGGTATTTTTGTTTTGGTCTCAATACTTCCTTTTGAAATAAGAGATCTTTTATCTGATGATTTGAGATTGAGTACCATTCCGCAAAAATTTGGAATTTCTATCACAAAAAAAATAGGATATTTTTTACTTGTTATTGGATTTCTTTTTACTTTTTTTCAGTTCCATAATCAAATATCTTGGATCATATCAACGGGTTTAAGTTTTTTGATACTTGCTTTGATGTTATATTGGAGTAGCCCCAAAAAATCATATTACTATGCTGCTTTTTGTGTAGAGGGGATTCCTGTGATTTGGTGGTTGAGTCTTTATTTAATTCCCTACTTTTAAAAAAAAGACATTTAGAATGAAAAAAGTATTATTTTTTTTGTTTGTTACATGCACTCATCAATCTTCTCAAATAGAGGTTGTTGAAAAAGCAGATTTTAAAATTTTGATAAAACAAAATTACCAGTTAATTGATGTGAGAACTCCAGCTGAGTTTAGCCAGGGGCATATAAAAAACGCACTAAATATTGACATTAACTCACCAAATTTCCAGCAATTACTTTCTGAAATGGATAAGGATCAAACGATTTTGGTTTATTGTGCAGTTGGAGGAAGAAGTGCTAAAGCCGCTAAAATGATGGAGTCTTTGGGATTTCAAAAAATTTATGATCTCAAAGGCGGTTATCGAACTTGGTAAGTTTCGTTAAGATTTAGGTGTTAAATCACTTAAGGATTGAGTTAATCCTGCCCTGCGTAAAAGTGCATCTGGTTCAGGTTCTTTTCCACGGAAGCGTTTGTATAATTTCATAGGGTGTTCTGTTCCTCCTTTTGAAAGAATATTTTCTAAAAAAGAATGCGATGTTTTTGTGTCAAAAATTCCTTTTTCTAAAAACAATTCAAAGGCATCTGCATCAAGTACTTCAGCCCATTTGTAGCTGTAATATCCAGCAGCATACCCACCTTGAAAAATATGCGAAAATGCTGTGCTCATGCAATTTTCAGGGGTATCTTTTGTGAATTGTAACGAATCAATTTGATTTTGCTCATGTTCTTTTACATCCTGAATTTTTGAGGCGTCTTTGTTATGAAAGGAAAGGTCTAAATACCCAAAGCTCAATTGACGGAGGGTTTGAAGGCCCTGTTGAAAATGAGCTGCTTTTTTTATTTTTTCAATAAAAGAAGATGGAATGATTTCATCTGTTTCAAAATGTTTTGCAAAAAGCGCAAGAGCCTCCGGTTGATAGCACCAATTTTCCATAATTTGACTAGGAAGTTCTACAAAATCCCAGTATACAGAAGTTCCGCTTAAACCACTATAGGTTGTATTTGCAAGCATTCCGTGAAGGGCGTGACCAAATTCATGAAACAAAGTTGTTACTTCTTGAAAAGTAAGTAAAGAAGTTTGTTTTTTTGAAGGTCTTGAAAAATTACAAACAATTGAAATATGTGGTCGTTGATTTATCTTTTGCGATCGATAGCTCGTCATCCATGCTCCACTTTGCTTACCAGAACGTGGGAAAAAGTCTGTATATAATAATGCATAAAACTCTCCTTCTTTATGAACCTCATAAACCTCTACTTCATCATGGTACGTATCTACATCTGAATTTTTATGTAGTGTAATTCCGTAAAGTTTTTGTACAATTTTAAATAAACCATTTAACACCTTTTCTAAAGGAAAATAAGGTTTCAGTTCTTGTTCATTTAAATCTAACGTAGCTTGTTTTAATTTTTCAGCGACAAAAGCAGTATCCCATTTTTTTAAGCTATGAATATTGAGATTTTTAGAAGCGAAATTACTCATGGTGTTCCATTCTTTTTGCGCTACTGGGCGAGCTTTTAAAGAAAGTTTATCTAAAAACTCTTTGACATTTTCAACAGATTGAGCCATACGTTCCTCTAAAACAAAGTCAGCATGGGATTCATAGCCGAGAAGTTGAGCACGTTCCTGCCTTAATTTAATAATCTTTAAAATGATTATTGTATTATTTTGATCGTTATTTTGAAAACCTCTTTTTCCAAAAGCTATACTCATTTCTTTTCGCAGCTCTCTATTTTCTAAATAAGTCATAAAAGGAACATAACTGGGGTGATCTAGGGTAAACACCCAGCCTTTTATTTTTTTTTCTGAAGCAATTGTTTTGGCCATTTCTATGACTGCGTCAGGAAGTCCTTTTAAATCTTCTTCATTTTCAATTTGAAGAAAGTAGGCTTGCGTGTCTTTTAATACATGCTCTCCAAAAGTTAAGCTCAATTGAGCAAGTTGAGTATCCAGCTCGCGCAATTTGTTTTTTTTATTAAAATTTAATAAAGCACCATTTCTTATGAATCCTTTGTATTCTTTTTCTAAAAGTGTAACTTGTTCTGGAGTAAGTAAGCTTTTATCTTCATTTTCATAGACATATTTGATTCGCTCAAAAAGAGAATGATTTAATTGAATGTCATTTTGAAATTGAGTTAAAAGTGGAGCAGCTTCTTGAGTAATTTTCTGTAAATCATCACTTGTTTCCGCGCTATTTAAGTTAAAAAGTAAAGAACTATTTCTTCCAATTAATTTTCCGCAATCTTCTAGTGTTTCAAGGGAATTTTTAAATGTAGCTATTTCTTTTTGTTTTGTAACAGTATCAATCTCATTTAAAGCTATTGAGATAGTTCTTTTAATTCCTGGAATAAAGTGATCCGGTTTGATGTTTGAAAAAGGGGCAGATTCAAATGAAGTTTTGAATTCAGTTAAAAGTGGATTGTTCAAGAGTTTCATTTTTTTAAATTTTCACTACTTTTTATAACGGTTTCCTTTAAATTCTCTTTGAATGAAACAACTTGACTTTGAATTTTTTCATTATTGCTTCCAATGATTTGTGCTGCAAGGATTCCTGCGTTCTTAGCTCCATTAAGTGCAACTGTTGCTACTGGAACTCCTTCAGGCATTTGTAAAATAGATAAAATTGAGTCCCACCCATCAATTGAATTACTTGACTTAATAGGAACTCCAATTACAGGGAGAGGGCTTATAGAAGCGATCATTCCTGGTAAATGTGCAGCACCTCCTGCACCCGCAATAATTAGTTTTAGTCCTCTTTTATGTGCTTCAGCTCCATAATTCATCATTTTTTCTGGAGTTCGATGTGCAGACACTATATCTACCTCATATGAAATATTAAATTCTTTGAGGATTTCTATTGCCTCTTCCATGATTGGTAGGTCAGATTGACTTCCCATAATAATTCCAACTTGTGCCATATTATTCAGATATTACTTCAATAGTTTCTTTTACTTGTTGAGCTATTTTTCGAGCCACTGCAAGATCTTTATTAACAATAGTTATATGCCCCATTTTACGAAATGGACGTGTTTCTTTTTTGCCATAAATATGAGGATTTACTCCCTCGATAGCGAGAATATGTTCAATGTTTTTATAATTTACTGGTCCAGCATAACCTTCTTTACCTACAAGGTTCACCATCACTCCGGCTAATTTATTTTGAGTGTTACCAAGTGGTAAGTCTAAAATGGAACGAATATGTTGTTCAAATTGTGATGTATAAGAAGCTTCAATGCTGTAATGTCCACTATTATGTGGTCGTGGTGCAACTTCGTTTATCAATAGCTCACCTTCTGAAGTTAAAAATATTTCAACAGCAAGAATTCCTACATGCTGAAATGCATCGGATACTTTCAGCGCAATTTCTTTAGCTTTTTTACTTATTTCCAGAGAAATTCGAGCTGGACTTAGAACATATTCTACTTGATTAGCAGTAGGATGAAATTCCATTTCAACACAAGGATAGCAAACTGTTTCTCCTTTGGGGCTACGGCATATAATTACACCGATTTCTTTATCGATATTTACTAAATCTTCTGCCATACATGCTCCTTCATTCACTTTTTCCAGGTCTTTATTAGAATTAACAATTTTAACGCCGAAACCATCATAACCCATCGATTCAGATTTCCAAACAAATGGGAAAGATATGCTTCCGCGAGCTACAGCATCCTTTAAAGCTTCCGTAGTTTTAAATAAACAAAAAGCTGCAGTTGGGATGTTGTTTTTTTTGTAAAATTCTTTTTGACGACATTTATTCTGAATGGTTTTTAAAATTGATGATTGTGGATATACTTTTACACCCTGCATTTCAAGAACTGCTAATGCGTCTGTGTTCACATTTTCAATCTCAATCGTAAGAACATCAACATCTTTTCCAAATTCAATGACAGAATCATAATCCATCAAGTCACCTTGAACAAAAGTGTTGCAAGCCATTCTTGCAGGAGCTAATAAACTAGGGTCCATTACCTTTGTGTATACATCCCATTGTTGAGTTATAACAAGAAGCATTTTACCTAATTGTCCGCCTCCTAAAATTCCAATTTTTTGTTTGTTTGAAAAAACCCCCATTATATGCTTTTGGTAAAAATACGTATAAGTTTTTTGGAATCGAAAAAAGCCGTTTAAAATGGATATATTTGTTAAATTTTTTTAATATAATGATTAATGTAGTTTTGTTTGGAAAGCCAGGCGCGGGAAAAGGAACACAAGCAATATTTTTAAAAAACACCTTTAATTTAGTGCATATTTCCACGGGAGATTTGTTTCGTAAAAATATTAAAAATGAAACAACTCTTGGTAAATTAGCAAAATTTTACATGGATAAGGGTGATTTGGTTCCAGATAAAGTAACAATTGATTTGTTAGAAACTGAAGTTGATCAAAATTCTCAAGCAAACGGATTTATATTT
>Ga0307995_1000875_pt1 | contig 19552 bp, 23 predicted proteins | sample EllFjometagen262_FD_203132 | JGI IMG/M metagenome (GOLD analysis project Ga0307995, IMG submission 203132) | Marine microbial communities from Ellis Fjord, Antarctic Ocean - #262 | ecosystem: Environmental > Aquatic > Marine > Unclassified | place: Southern Ocean | collected 2014-11-02
CTAATGTATTAGTACCTCAATCGGGGCGTAGCGCAGCCTGGTAGCGCATCTGGTTTGGGACCAGAGGGTCGCAGGTTCAAATCCTGCCGCCCCGACCATTTTATGAAAAAAGCAAAAATTTATATTCCTACAAAAAATTCCATGCAGTCAGGCCTGGGCAAATCAGACAAATGGGTTATCAAATTTGAAACTGAAAATGCTGGTGTTAACCCCTTAATGGGTTGGGAGACAAGCACTAATACTCTTTCAGAATTAAATTTAGAATTTTCAACCAAAGAACTAGCAACTGAATATGCAAAAAAAAATAAAATAGATTTCGAAATTATTGAACCACAAAAACGAAAAACAATTAAAAAATCATACGCTGATAACTTTCTTAAATAGTTTATATGTTTAAATTTTTTACAAAAAAAAAATGGCAATTATGGTCTTGGTTAGGTTCATTTGTAATTTTATTATCATTATGGGTTCAAGTAAAAATTGATGTAAAAATAAATGAATGGTTTGGTGTGTTCTACGATATGATTCAAAAAGCACTGGCCAAACCTAACGCTATTACAATTGAAGAGTACTGGGCAAATTTAGCATCATTTATTACACTAGCGGGAGTATATATAGCTCTTTACGTTGTAATTAGTTTTTTTACAGCACACTTCTTGTTTAGATGGAGAACTGCGATGGTGGAATGGTATCATTCTGTTTATGATAGAGCTCGTAAAATAGAAGGTGCCTCACAAAGAGTTCAAGAAGATACAATTAAGTTTACCCGTATTATGGAATCTCTAGGTACAAGTTTTATTGAATCAGTTATGGTATTAATACAATTTACTCCAATTTTATTAGGGCTATCTGTCGGCATACCAATTTTCTTTTTCGGCGATTGGCAATATGGATTGATAACTGGTGCATTACTTTGGACATTGGGTGGTACAGCATTCTTGATAGGATTAGGTTGGATATTGCGTTTAGTTGGCGTTGAATATGATCTACAAAAAAAAGAGGCCGCATACAGAAAAATATTAGTAGTAGCTGAAGATGATGGTAACATTAGACCTAAAACAATAAATGAATTATTTGATGACGTTCGTTCGATTCACTTTTTAAGCTACACAAGGTATTTATATTTTAATATTGGTCGTATGGCTTACTTGCAAGCAAATGTATTATCAGCTTATGTTTTCTTAGCTCCAGCTATTGTAGCTGGTGTTGTAACATTAGGTGTTATGCAGCAAATTATAAGAGCTTTTGGAAGAGTTGAAGGTTCCATGCAATACCTATTAAAAGCTTGGCCTACCATTATAGAGTTAGCAAGTGTTTATAAACGTCTAAGAGAATTTGAGAGTGTAATAAATTCAACTGAAATAGTTATTCAAAAAGATTAATGTCCATTGATAAAAAATTTGTTGATCAGATTTTAAAAGTTTCTGAAAAAGCAGCTCTTGCATCATCTTATTTGGTTGGAAAAAAAGACAAGATTGCAGCTGATCAAGCAGCTGTTGACGCAATGCGATCTGAATTAAATAAAATAAACATGAATGGTGAAGTAGTTATAGGTGAAGGTTCACTTGATGAGGCACCAATGCTTTATACAGGTGAAAAACTTGGAAATAAAAATGGACCCTATTTTGATATTGCCGTTGATCCTCTAGAAGGAACAAATTTTGCAGCCAATAATTTACCTGGTGCAACTTCTGTTATTGCTATTGCTGAAAAAGGAAATCTTTTAAATGCACCAGAAACTTACATGAATAAAATCGCAACCGGACCGATTGAAAAAGGATTAGTTGATCTAGATTTTCCATTAAAGAAAAATGTTACAAATCTTGCAGATTTCCTAAATAAAGATGTCTCATCACTCACAGCATGCATTATGGATAGACCAAGACATAAAAAAATAATTGATGAGCTCAAGCAATTAACTATTAAGATTAAATTAATTACTGATGGAGATGTTCTTGGTGCATTGTATGTGACAAATCCAAAATATAATGTTGATATATTTTTAGGTATAGGAGGTGGCCCAGAAGGTGTTTTGGCGGCATCAGCTCTTGATACATTTAACTGCCATTTTCAATGTAGATTTATTTTTGATAATGATAAAGATATTAAAGATGCAAACAAAATGGGAATAACTGATTTGAATAAAAAATACGAATTAAATGAAATTATAAAAGGAGATTCGATTTTTTGTTCAACTGGTATTACTTCTAGTGACATGTTAAGTGGAGTCAAAATTAATGATAATAAGTATACAACAGAGACACTAGTTACACACAAAAGTTTAAAATTTAAAGAAACGATAAAAAGAACAAATCTTATTGAAGAATGATTTCTGTTTCAGGTAAGAGGTGGGAACAAAAAAAAATTAATCAAAACTTGGTTGATAAATTAAAACAAGATTTTAATTTTAGTGACATTTTATCTAGACTAATTATTTCAAGAAAATTCGATGATGATGAAATTGCAACAATTAATACAGATTTAGATTTAAACAACGTTTTTCTAAACAATGAAGATTTCAATCAATCTATTAAACTTGTTGTTAATTGTATTAATAACAATGAAAAAATATGTATTTTAGGTGATTATGATGTGGATGGGTCTGCTGCTACTTCATTATTTGTAAAATTATTTGAAAATATAAATCACCCCTTTTTTTACTATATACCCGACAGAGAAAAGGACGGCTATGGAGCCACTAAAAAATTATTTCAAAAACTGATCTTGGAAAAACCTAAATTAATTATAATGGTTGATTGCGGTTCTACCTCCAATGAAGCAATAAATTTTTTAAATAAAAATGAAATAAAATCCTTAATTATTGATCATCATGAAATTAATAAGCCTTTTCCAAATGCAAACTCAATTATAAACCCTAAACAAGATAATGGTTATAAAGAGTATGACTATTTATGTGCCACCTCGCTTTCTTATTTTTTTTTAGATTTACTAATTAAAGAAATTAAAAGTGAAATAAATATAGCTGATTATTTGATATATGTTTTGTTAGCTACAGTGTGTGATGTTATGCCTTTAAGAAAACTAAACCGATTAATTGCATTAAATGCTCTTAAAAATTTTGATATAACAAAAAATGTGCCTTTTAATACTTTATTTGAATTAAATGATAAAAAAAATAAAATTAATATTAATGATTTAGGTTATTTAATTGGCCCTATATTAAATGCTGGAGGCAGGCTAGGTAAGTCTCAATATGCTACAGAATTATTGTCCTCCAATAATAATCAGGTTGTAATGAATAGGTCTAATCATTTGATTAAATTAAATAATAAAAGAAAAGAAATTGAAACTTTAGTGTTAAATGAAATTGATTTTCTAAAAATTGAAAAAGAAAACAAAGAAGTAATTATCTATTATAATCCCAATATTAACGAAGGTTTAATAGGAATTATTGCAGCAAGATTAAAAGATTATTTTAATAAACCGTCTATCGTTATAACCGCATCTAATAAATTATTAAAAGGATCTGCAAGATCAGTCTATAATTATAATATTGGTCGTGTAATTAAAAATTCTCTAGATAAAGAATTGATCATAAATGGTGGTGGTCACAATATGGCTGCAGGATTTACACTAAATAAAGTTAGTCTTAAAAGTTTTGAAAACTATATATTAGAAGACTATTCAAAATCTAATGCTGTAAATAATAATATATTTACATATGAATCTGAAATTTCATCATTAGCTTTTAATCAAGATTTTTATGATGATATAAAAAAATTAGAACCTTTTGGCACAGGAAACTTAGTACCAACCTTCATGTTAAGAGATTTAAGAATAACTAAGCCCATAGTGCTAAATAACAAGCACATATCTACAATATTAAGATCAAAAACAGGATTTTCAATCAAATCAATATTTTTTAATTATATTAATACTAAGATTGGTGAGTATTTAATGTCTTATAAAAATAACATTAATGTCATAGGACAAATCAATGAAAATATCTGGAATAATAAAAAAACTCTTCAATTAACTATTAGAGACCTTATCGTATAGCTTAATTACACTTGATAAATAATGACTTTTAAAATAAAAGATCACAACATGGTCCCTTCGTCTATCGGTTAGGACAGCTGGTTTTCATCCTGCAAAGGGGGGTTCGATTCCCCCAGGGACCGCCATAACATTTTATGTATTATTTCACATATATGCTTAAATCAATTACACCAGGTACTAAAAAAACTTATGTAGGCTATACTGATGATATTGATAAAAGATTAATAAAGCATAATTCAAATAAGGGTGCTAAATCAACGAAAGGTTATAAATGGTTGTTAATTTACACTAAAAAATTTATGACCAAAAGTGAAGCAATGTCTTACGAGTATAAACTTAAAAAAGACAGAAATAAAAGAAAAGTAATTTTAAATCGATATAAAATCAGTAATATTGGCATCCATGAAGATAATTAAATTAAAAATTTCAGGCCTAAAATTAATTAAAACCAAAATATACAAAGATAAAAGAGGGTTTTTAAAAGAAGTATTCAAAAAAAATATAATTAAAAAAGAGAATTTTATTTTTGATCTAATGTCAAAATCAAAAAAAAATACTCTTCGCGGATTGCACATACAGTTAAAAAAAAAACAAGCCAAATTAATTACTGTTACAGAGGGTAGTATTTACGATGTTGCTGTAGATTTAAGACTTAAATCAAAGACATTTGGTAAATATGTGGGCTTAAAGATATCTCATAAGGATGATTTTTCTTTTTTTATACCTGCTGGTTTTGCTCATGGTTTTGTATGTCTTTCTAAAACATGTACAGTTTATTACAGAACGTCAAACTATAGAGACGCCAAAACAGAGAAAACTTTAGCATGGGATGATAAAAGTCTTAATATCAAGTGGCCAATAAAAAAACCCTTGCTCTCTAAAAAAGATAAAATTGGTATGAGTTTGATAAACTTAAAAAAAGAATTGTAGTATTACTTATGAATATTAATTTAAAAAAATAAAAATTATTTAAATAAATATGCTTAATTTTAAAAAAATTAAAGATAACCTAATACACACAACAGCAGTTATTAATTGGAAAAAAATCACAATAGGAAAAGGTAATATAATTGGTCCGTATGTAATTATAGGAAATAATGCACAACACCCAAAACTTAAAAACGATGGTATTATCAGAATTGGAGATAATAATGTTTTTAACGAATTTACCAATGTTCATTTACCAACAAGTATTAAAAAAAAAACTACAATAGGGAATAATAATTATTTTATGAACTCCACTACAATAGATCATGATTGTCAGCTTGAAAATAATATAATCTTAAGCAGCAATGTTACTTTGGGGGGCAATGTTTATGTTATGAATAATGCCCAAATGGGTATTAAATCTAGTGTTCACCAAAATCAAATTATTGGATCATATTCAATGATAGGTATGCATTCATTTGTTACTAAGAAACTGATAGTTACACCTGGCTTTATTTTTTATGGAAAGCCAGCAAAGAAGGTTAAAAAAAACTTAATTGGCCTAAAAAGAAATAACATTAGTGTGGATATAATAAAAAAAGAAACTAAAAGATTTAATGATTTGATTAAGCTAAAAAAATGATAAAAAAAAAAATTGCAATATTGTTACCGTATAAAGAAAACTATAGCGAGAGTTTTGCTGGTGCAGCTTCAATTTGGGTTAAAGATTATCTCAATTTAAGTAAATTGAAAAATATAACGACTGTTTATGGAAATTTAAAAAATAACCTAAGACCATTAACGTCAAATTTTACTAATATAGATATTTCGGGAAAAATAATTAGAAAAAACCTAAAATACACAGATATCTTATATAAGAATTATCTTAAAAAAAAATATTCGATTATAGAAATTCATAATAGACCGGAATCGTTATTATTCCTCATAAAAAAAAAAATTGATGCAAAATTAATATTTATATTTCACAACAATCCAAAAGATATGCGAGGATCTGCTACTGTTAAAGAAAGAATATTTATAGCAGAAAACTGTCATCAAATTTATTTTGTAAGTAAATGGGTTATGGATAAATTTTTTGAAAACTTACCTTACAATCATAGGAATAACTGTCAAATATTGTACCCTGCAATAAAACCACTTAAAAAATTTCCAAAAAAAAATAATCTTATTATCTTTTGTGGAAAGCTAAACTCATCGAAGGGATATGACATATTTGGGTTAGCAGTTATGAAAATTCTTGATAAATATAAAAAATGGAATGCTATAGCCATAGGAAATGAACCTAGGGAAAAATTAGCTTTTAATCATAAGAATTTTAAAATTTTAGATTGGATAAAACATAATGAAATTTTGAAATATTACTCAAAAGCATCCATATCTGTAGTTCCTTCAAGATGGTTAGAACCTTTTGGAAGAACGGCCATGGAATCAGCAGCTCATGGCTGTGCAACAATTACAAGTAAAAATGGGGGCCTACCAGAAACTTTTTATAATGATTTATTTTTAAAAAATGTAACAAGTAAAGAAATATACACTTCGATAGAAAAACTTATTTTAGATAAAAAAAAGAGAAAACAAATACAAAAAAGAAATTTTTTAAATGTCAGACATAAATTAGCGGATAAGGTTAAGCAAATTGATGATTTAAAAAATTCTTATTTAGTGCCAAATGTTTTTATTAATAGAAACACAAAATTGAAGATATTTCATATTTCACAATTTGATGAACGAAATGATTACCGACTTTTTAATATTTCTGTTGCTTCTAAATTATCTAAAGGCCTTGTTAGAAATGGTCATGATGTAATTAATTTTTCATATAGAAACATTAAAAATAAAAATTTTATTAAAAATAAAAACATATCACTAAATAAAAAAGTATCAGATATATGTGATAATTATAGACCTGATTTAATTATTTTAGGTCATAATAACTTTTTATATAGAGATAATTTAGAAAAACTTAAATCAAAATTTAATTTAAAAATTTCATTATGGTATGAAGATGCTTTGGGACATAGAGGTGAGGGACCCAATTGGAGAGGTAATTTAGATCTAATAGAAAAAAATCATGATTTGATTGATTCTTATTTTACTACTACGTACCCTGATGAATTAAAAACCACTATAGATAAAAAGAAATTGAATTTCTTACCAATACCTGTTGATGAAAATATTGAAAATATGAATATTTATGAAAACCCAAATAAGTTTAAAGATTTATTTTTCGCACTTAGTCATGGGGTTAATTATGGAAAACTTAAAAATAGAAAAATAGACGAAAGAGAGAGATTTATTACAAATTTAACAAACAAATATACAAATATAAATTACAACATTTTAGGTATAGCCAATGAACCTCCTAGATGGAACTATGAATTTCTAAGTGAACTTAATAATTGCAAAATGGCGCTTAATTTAAGTCGAGGAAAACCGATAAAATACACCTCTAGCAATCGAATAGCTTCATTAATAGGTAATGGTATTTATACTTTTATTGATAAGAAAACTAAATTCAACGAGATATTTGATGAAGATGAGGTTGGTTCTTACAATACTTTTGATGACCTTGGCAGTAAAATTGAATTTTTATTGTCAAATGAAAAAAAAATTAATCAATATGGTAAAAATGGCAAAACAAAATATTTTAGACTCTTCAATAACAGAATTGTTAGTAATATGATTATTTCTAATACGTTTTAGTTAACTTAAAAATGATTAAATTTTTAGATATCACAAAGCAAGATAAGAAAATTCACAAATTAATATTTAATGATATTAAACGTATCATCATAAAAAATAATTTTATTTTAGGAGATGAAGTGTTTAAATTTGAATCTGCTTTTGCTAAATATTGCAATACCAAATATGCTGTCAGTTGTGCGAATGGTACTGATGCTTTGACAATTGCTCTAAAAGTTTTAAATCTACCTAAAAATTCTGAGGTAATTATACCGGCAATGACTTATTGTTCTACAGCATTTGCTGTAATTAATGCTGGTCTAAAACCAATTTTAGCTGATATAAAAAATGGCACACCTACTATTTGTTGTGAAGAAATTAAAAAAAAAATTACTAAAAATACACGTGTAATCATGCCTGTTCATTTATATGGTTCTGTTGCTAGAATTGATGATATTAAAAAAATTATTAAGAATAAAAAGATATTTTTAATTGATGACTGTTCTCAAGCTCATGGTGCTATTTACAATGGCAAAAAAGTAGGTTCTCTTGGTGATATTTCATGTTTTAGCTTATACCCAGGTAAAAATTTAGGAGCATATGGCGATGCTGGTATTATCACCACTAATAATAAGATTCTCTATAATAAAATTAAAAACTTTAGAAATTTAGGTTCAGATAAAAAATTTATCCATACACAAGTTGGTTTTAATAGCAGATTAGACACAATACAAGCTGCTATTTTATTAAGAAAAATAAAATTTCTTGATGCAAACAATAAAAAAAGAAAATCTATTGCAATATTTTATAATAAGAATTTAAAAAATAATAAAATTACCAAATTGAGTTACTCAAAAAATTGTGTTTATCACCAATATGTAATTCTAACAAAATATAGGAATAAACTTACTAATTTAATGAAAAAAAACCTAATTCCATTTGGATTTCATTATCCATCATCAATAAATCAAATTGATTCATTAAAATCAAATTATAAAAAACAGAAGTTCCCACTGTCTGAAAAAATTGCGAAAGAATGTGTCAGTTTACCCATAGATCCAAATATAAGTAAAAAGAATTTAATAAAAATTGTGAATATTTTAAATTCTTTTTAGTAACTTTAATATTTCAAATGAAAATTTGAAGTCTGTAATTGGTCTATTTTTGTTTATACCACTATTTAAAAAATGTTTAATTTCATTTACCAATGCAGGTTTTGCTTTGATTTTTGGAGAGATATTTTTCCCGTGATGTATTAATGCTTTTGCATTAAAAAATTTTTTATCGAAATCTTCAATTTTGGGGTATCTTGCGTATTTATCATATATCTTGATTGGTTCACTTATATCCATTTCATTGAATAGAAGCATTTTTTTAGATCCGATAATGCACAATGTTCTGACTTTTATTGGGCTCAACCAACTATTGTTTATGTCAATATATATTTTATTTAACTTCATGTGAAGATTTGAAATATCAAAAATATTTTTTTTTAATATTGAGTACTTAATATGCTTGATAACAAGAGGTATTTTTTTGAATAAAAATAAAATAATACTTAAATCATGTGATGACAAATCATCTGCCACACTAACATCATTTCTTATTGGTCCTAAGTTTTGTCGTTGTAAATTTATATACAAAACAGTTCCTAGCAACTTTCTATTTAGTATTTTTTTGATATATTTAACATAATCATTATAACAATAAACATAACCAATCATTAGTTTGCATTTATTTTTTACTGATAAATTACCTAATTGTTTAAGTTCAGATTTTTTTATTACACCAGGTTTTTCTAAAAAAATATTTTTTTGAAAATTTAAAGCCATTTTTACAATTTTAAAATTTACTGAGGGAGGTGTTGCAAAAAAAATATTTTTTATCTTACCGTCATTAAGTATTTTGGAATACCTTTCGCAAATTTTAAGATTTGAAAATTTTTTTTGTAATGTTATTGCATTAAGAGCATTGGAATCAAATATTATAATATTTTTAAACTTTAAATCAGTTAAAGTTTTTGCAATAATGGTGCCCCAATATCCACAACCTATTAGTGCAATTTTTTGTTTTTTATCATTAAAAGAATACATAATTTTTGACAGTTCTTTAATATAATAATAGAGAATATTCTATATAAATTAAATATGAAATTTTCTATTGTTATACCAACCTATAATAACTTTAATTACTTAAAACTTTGTATAGATTCAATCATTAAAAACTCATCCTTTAATCACGAGATAATTATCCACATTAATGGCACGGATAAGTTATCTGAGGATTATATTAAAGAAAATAACTATCCATATACATCAACACCAAAAAATGTAGGGTTATGCACTGGTGTAAATATGGCTGCAAAAAAATCATCAACTAAATATATTGTCTATGCTCATGATGATATGTATTTTTTGCCAAAATGGGATTTATATCTATCAAGTGAAATCAACACTATAAAGCATAATAATTTCTATTTATCAATGACACAACTATCACCCAATGTTGGCTTAAAGAATAATTTGCAACATATTCATTTTGATTGTGGATCCTCATTGGAAAATTTTAATGAACAAAAACTCCTTAGTAAGTACAATAGTTTTAACTTTCATGATCTTCAAGGAAGCCATTGGGCCCCACATGTAATACATAAAGATCTGTGGAATAAAGTTGGTGGATTTAGTGAAGAATTCAATCCTGGTTTTGCTTCAGATCCTGATTTGAATATTAAGCTTTGGCATCAAGGTGTTAGAATTTTTAAGGGTGTAAGTTTATCAAGAGTTTATCACTTTGGCTCTTTAACGACTAGAAAAAATATAAATATTATACCAAACCGTGGGAAAAAAACTTTCCTAATGAAATGGAAATTCACTGTTGAGTTTTTTACAAAACATTACTTAAAAAGGGGAGATGTATATTACGGTCCTTTAAAAAACCCAACTAAGAGCACATCTTATTTTATTGACATATTTATTTCCAAATTAAAATACTATGCAAATTTATTATTATGGAAAATAAAAAAATCATAGTTCAGATTTCTGAAGGTATTGGCAATCAATTGTTCATGTATGCTCATGCATATGCCTTATCAAAAAAACTAAAACGCGATCTTTATATTGATAACGTAAGCGCATATCGTAAAAGCAAAAATTTATTGAGAAATCATCAAAAATACATTCTTAATAATTTTAAGATAGAAAATAATCTGATAAACAATGATATTATTATCAATTTTTTTTTTTCAAATCTTTTAAAGAAAATTTTATTATTTATAGATAAATTTAAAATTAAAAAAAAATTCTTTGTTGAGTTAAAACAAAAAAAAAATGGTATTAAAATTATTGAAACGCAAACATTTTTAGATTTTTCAAAAGTATCAGATAAAATATATGTTATTGGTAATTTTGAAGATCCTACTTATTTTCAGGAATATAAATCTAAATTTAATCAAATCTTTCAATTAAAGAATAATTATTTAAAAAAAAATTTTCATCTCATGAAACAGCTAAAAGAATCTAACTCTATATCAATTCACTTAAGGCGTAATAGATTTTCAGATCAAACAAATCTTACTGACAATGTTTTTTACACTCAAAAATCCGATGATTTTACAAACGATTGTATAGACTATATTAATAAATCTATTATCTATTTTAGAAACAAAATAGATAATCCTAAATTTTTTATATGGTCTAATGATTTTAATAATATCGAAAAATTCACTAATAAATTAATAATTTCTGATTTTAGCTATATTAGAACTGATAATTCTTTAAGTGATTTTTATCTTTTTAGTTTTTCAAAACATTTTATAGTAAGCCCATCTTCATTTCATTGGTGGGGAGCCTGGTTAAATGAAAACCCTAAAAAAATATGTTTAAGGCCTTCTAAATTAAATCCCTCTAATAATATCAACTTTTGGCCACAAGAATGGATTTCAATATAGTTTAAATTTTTATTTTATTTAATGCATTGTTTTTAAATAAATTCGCTTCTTTAATATATCTTCTCACCATTTCTGTCGATTTATGACCAGTCATAGCCATTATGCTACGTTCCTCTGCTCCAGATTCTGCTGCAGAGGTGGCAAACCCTGATCTTAGGCTATGTCCAGAATAATTTGTACTGTCTACGCCCGCTAGTTGCAAATATGCTTTAATGAGCAATGCTACTGTTTGATCCGTTAGTCTATTCTCTGAAAGCTTCGAACCTTTTAAAAGTCTTCTAAACAAAGGTCCAGAGCTAATATTTGATATTTTGATCCATTTCTGTAATGAAACCACTGGGCAATATTGAGAATTATCAAAGTAGGGTAGAGCTTTTTTTGTTCCTTCTCCAAATTGATCTGTTTTCGACCTCTTAATATCGATTTTTAAGCCCTCTGATACAAAATCAAGGTCTTCGTAGTCTAATGCGACTATCTCATTTCTTCTAAATCCACCTGAAAAACCAATTAGGATTATTGATCTATCTCTTAATTTCTTAATTTCTTCGTTATCTTGTTCATCTATAACATTAATCAATTCTTTTAAATTACTGATTAACAATGGTTTTTTACCTTTTTGAATACTTCCTTTTCTACGTTTAATTCCCATTATGTTTTCAATAATTGAAGGATGTTTTGTGTCAAGATAATATCCTTTTAACTTATGAATAACACCTATTGATACTAACCTACGTTTTAAAGTACTCATTTTAGCTTCGTTAGTTGATAAATGTGTTAAATATAACGAAACAATCTTTGGCTCCGTTGGAATTGACCTAAATCCATTTTTTGCACAAAATAAACGAAAGTCACTAAAATCTGATTGATAAGCTCTTATAGTGTTTGGTGCTTTGGAATGCTCAAGGTTTAAAATTGTTTCTTTTTCCAACTCTCTAATTTCATTGCTTACTTCAGATTTATTCTTAGGCTTTATCTGAATCATTGAAAAAGAATTTTTTAGTGTCATATTATATTATTACTATTGATAACCATTAATTATCGTTAGTAATATATTAAGTGATTTAGTTTGTCAATAGCTATAAAATATTTTTATGGATGATGTATTCAGTATCCTACAATTGTTGTGGGAAAGTAATGTTTTGCTGATAGTATTTATCATTATACCAGTCATTGTATTATTAGGTTCATGGGTTTTTGGTAGCCGAATTGGTGATGATGTGTTCGGTGACAAATATCTAAAAGAAAGCTTTGATTCTTTTAAAACACTTATGATATTCTATTTTTCAGCAATTTTATTTGTTATACTTTTTGTATATCTTGTAAAATAAAATTAATATTTTGAGTATTAATTTCAATGACTTAAAGCTATAAATTAAACTAGATGATTAGAAAATTAGAACAAAAAGATAAAGAAAATTGGGCAAAATTATATAATGGTTATGCCAAATTCTATAAAGTCCCAATGAATACTGGGATTTTGGACACTTTATGGAGTTGGATCCATGATGAAACTCAAGTTGTTAATGCTATTTGTTTTGAATTAGAGGGTAAAATTGTTGGAATTGCCCATTATAGAACAATGCCAAGACCAATTAAGGGTCAATATATTGGATTTTTAGACGATTTGTATGTAGAGCCAGAATTTAGAGGTCAAAAAATAGCTCAAAAACTTATTAGTCATCTAAAATCCTTATCTAAAGCCAATAATTGGAAAGGAATTCGTTGGACCACCCACTCTTCCAATAAAAATGCAAAGAAATTATACGATAAAATAGCCAATAACACAGGTTTTGAACTCTATGAACTTAAAGGGAACTAAGTTTCAGCTAAAAGTGTGGAATTACTTGAAGAAAATACCCAAAGGCAAAGTTAAGACCTACTTAGAAGTTGCTAAAGCCATTGGAAAACCTAGGGCATTTAGAGCTGTTGCTAATGCAGTGGGTAAAAACCCATATCCTACTAAAATACCCTGTCATAGAGTGATAAGATCAGATGGCAGCCTCGGTGGATACTCTGGAAAAGGAGGAATCCAACAAAAACGCCGTTTATTGAGATCTGAAAAAGTCTTCATAAAATAGGGTTTTTAATCTTCTAAACCGTTTAAAAGTGTTGGTATTAAATACTTTTTACAAATTTAGCCATAATTATTACACAATTGCTTAATGCATCCTTCAGTTGTACTGCAAATGACCTTTCAGTTAAAATAAGGTGTCCTATGGACGTTTAAACGGCATATTCTGTTACTGCATTGCTCTATTTATCAACAACACCAACACTTTTAGAATTAAGCTAAAAAGCCTATTTTTACACATTTTTTTGACCCCCACTCTATCTCATTAGAAAATTAAAAAATCTTAAATTTTCAAAGTTGATTATAAACGTTGTTATTCAACGCTTTTTTACTAATTTAAATAATTCCTAGAAAATTAAGCACTAATGAAAAAATAATGACTTAAATTTAAAAATTGATAGAAATATTTAACCATAAATTTTATATTTTCCTGTTAATTTCATATTTTTATATAATAACAAAAATTTAATTATTACAGTACTTTAAAAGATTAACTTAATGTGTTATATTAAGTATTAGTAAACAAGTGATCTCTAATTAATTAGATTTAATATAAGATTCTCTTCTAGAGATATAAATTCCACTCATAATAATAATGGACAAACCTAAGAATGTCCAATTATCAGGAAAGTCACTAAAAAAGTAATACCCAATAATGATATTAGTAATGATTTCAAAGTAGCTAAATGGAGCTAATTTAGAAGCGTCAGCGTATTTAAGGGATAATATAAGAAATAAGTGCCCAATGCAGGCAAATACACCTATAGAGGCCATCATAGACCATTGAGAAGGACTTGGATTAACCCAAATAAAAGGCATTAAACCTGAAACAGCTACTAATCCAACTAATCCAGTTAATAATAGGGTTAATAAAGGATTATCTGAAGTACTCAATTTACGGGTAATTATTAAATAGAACCCATACATTATACCTGTTCCTAATGCAGCTAGACTAGCTGAGTTAATCTCTACAAAACCTGGCCTTATAACGACTAGAGAGCCAATAAACCCTATAATAACTGCAGTCCACCTCCTTACACCCACCTTCTCACCCAAAAATATAGGAGAAAATGCAGTAACAATTAAGGGTGCCACAAAAGCAAGCGTTAAAGCTTTAGCTAAAGAGATAACAGATATTGCGTAGAAGAAACAAATATTAGCACAAAGTAGTATCAACCCTCTTATTATTTGTAACTTAGGCTTATCAGTCCAAACAAGCTGCTTATTATAAAAGAAGAACATTATAGGAACCGTGAATGCGACCGTGAAAAAGTATCTTGCCCAAGTGATCTGCAAGACTGGCATATCAGCACTTAAATATTTTGCAAAACCATCCATGATTGGAAGCATTACCCAGGCTAAAAGGTTAAATATGATGGCTTTCATAAGCCAATAGATACAGTTTAATTAAAGTACTTTAAAGCAAAGAATACGACCACAGGAATAGTAGCAAAAGATATAACTGTAGAGACAACAATAGTACTAGCAACGCTATCTACAATTTTTTTCGGCGAATAAATTGAAGCTACAAGATAATTTAAAACAGCACTAGGCATTGAACATTGAATTAATAGAACACCAGCTGCAAATCCTGATAGATCAAAATATCTAATGATTAATAAAGCAATAATGGGACCTAAGACAACTCTTCCAATTGATGAAATCACAGCTTTCTTAAAAGAGAAAACTTTAAAACGAGTTAAGGCAATTCCTAAAGACATTAATATTAAAAAAATTGTAGCATACATTAGTAGAAAGGTTGTGTTTTCTACAAAGACTGGAAGTTCTATTTTGAAATATAGGAAAATCACTGAAATTATAATTGCATAAAATGGTGGATTTTTAAGAATAACATTAATATTGAATTTTCTATCAGCAAGAAAAATTCCTAACGTAAAGTGACATAGAATTATTAAAGCTGAAATAGCAGCAGCAACACCTAATCCTTGAGATCCATAAGCAAACAAACATATTGGTAAGCCCATATTTCCAGTATTTGGCATAATAAATGGTGGAAGCTCGCGGATGATGTCTTTAGTTTTTAATAAGAATAAAAAAACAATTCCGATAAAAGTAAAGGCAACAATTGCAATTAAAAAGTACCAAAAGTAATCTTTAAATATTTCAAAAGATGTGCCAGTTGAAGTTAACGCATATATAATCATTGCTGGTGTTCCGATATTCGCAGCAAAATTTGTTATAAATGTAGTGTCAATTTTTGGATTATTTTTACCTAAGTAATATCCAATGCCAACAACAAAAAAGACAGGAAATAAAACCTCAAATAGTTTTAGATACAACTCCATTAATTATAAATTCTAATCAGTGTTGGATATTTAAGAATATTTTTATCTTTTTTGAAAACAGAAAGACAATTATTAGAATTAAGTTCATTAGTTTTGTGGGTAATAATAACAATAGTAGCTTTGTTATTTTTTTTATCAGGAGTTTGAATTAATCTTTTTACTGAAATTTTATACTTAGCTAATCTGTTAGTGATTGTTGATAAAACACCAGGTTTGTCTTTAACTTCAAATCTCAAATACAATGAATTCACATAATTATCAATATTGTAGCATTTAATTGATTTACGTTTATTGCCAGGAATACCAAATGGCTTCTTAATATTACCTCTTAAAATAGAAAGTAAATCTGATAACAAAGAAGAAGATGTAGGTCCAGGACCAGCTCCCTCCCCTTGTAATATACTCTCACCTACTGGCTTTCCTTCAAGAATAACAGCATTCATAACACCACCAACATTACCAATATATGAATTTTTACTAACTAAACACGGGTGTACAGTCTCAAAAAGTTGACCATTAATCATCTCAGAAATACCAAGGAGTTTGATACGTAAATTTAATTGATTAGAAATTTCTATGTCTTTTAATTCAATTTTCTCAATACCCTCCATTAGGCATTTATGTTTTGAAATTTTAGCATTAAATGCAAGAGCAGATAAAATTCTTACTTTAGCAAATGCATCAAAACCATTTAAATCTAATTTAGGATTACCAGGTTCAGCATATCCTAATTTTTGAGCTTTCTTTAATACGTTGGAAAAACTATCACTAGAATTTTCCATTTCAGAAAGAATATAGTTAGAAGTACCGTTCAAAATTCCATAAACTTTGGAAATTTTGTTAGTCGCAAGTCCCTCTTTAATAGTTCTTAATATTGGTATACCACCGGCAACAGATGCTTCAAATTCTAAGTTAACATCATTGTCTTCAGCTAACTTTCCCAAATAATCTCCATGTTTAGAAATAAGTGCTTTATTGGGAGTGATTACATGTATTTTATTTTTTAAGGCAGTTTCTACAACTTTTCTAGATATCCCATCTGACATACCTATAGCTTCGAATAAAATATCTACTTTGGTTTTATTAAAAATTTCTAATGGGTTTTTAAAAAATATTTTTTTATTAACTTTAAATCTTCTCTTTTTAGAAATGCTTCTTGCTGAAACAGCTACTACATTAATCTTTTTACCCGTCTTAAGTTCAATATCTTTTTTTTTAGTATTTAGTTCATTTAACAAATAGATACCAACTTGTCCTAGACCAACTACAGCAATGTTAATTATATTTTTCATCTATTAGTTAATATCTGGGTAGTCTGAATTTTTAGAATATTTTTTAAGAAACTGATCAAATTCATTGAATGACATTTTTTTAAAGTCTGCATCTGGTAAATCAGCACTCAGAGTTTTTGTTTTTTTAATAGATTGTTTGATGGCTTTTTCATTTAAATTAACTAATTTTCCATCTAAATGACAACCCGCTAAGATAAATAGACTAATTAAAAAAAGGTATTTCATTTTAATCCTTTTGTTTCTTTAAAACCAAATCTGATATTCATATTTTGTATTGCTTGACCTGCTCCACCTTTAATTAAGTTATCAATAACAGATAAGATAATAACTCTATTTTTATACTTAGTTTTACAAATTACTATAGAGCAATTATTTGTGTTGATTACGTCGTTTGTGCTTACCAATGAATTTGTTTTTAAAATTTTAACGAATCTATTTTTTGAATATTTACTCTTTAAAGTATTTTCTAATTTTTTAATACTTACACCTTTATTAAGATCTACATAAATAGTGCTAAATATCCCTCTAAACATTGGTGTTAAATGGGGTGTAAATGTAAAAGAAAATTTCTTTTTAGTGTGGCTGTCAATTTCTTGTTGAATTTCAGAGTTATGTCTGTGAAAGCCTACTCCATAAGCACTTAATGACTCATAAAGGTTTTTATCTTTATATTTATTATGTACGCCTCTACCAGCTCCAGAATAACCAGATTTTGAATCTATAATGACATTATCCGTTTTTATTAAATTTTTCTTAACTAAAGGAATAAGTGGTAAAAGTATTGAAGTTGGATAGCAACCTGGACATCCAATAATATTAAATTTCTTTACTTTGTCACCATTGATTTCTGGTAATGAGTAAATAGAATTTTTGATATTTTTTACCGATCTGTGTTTTTGTTTGTACCATTTTAGATAATCTGATGCTTTATTAAGTCTAAAGTCTGCAGCTAAGTCAATTAATACATTGTGTTTTAATAGATCATTTGAAATATCTTGCGCCTCACCATTAGGTAGGGCTGTAAAAACAAGGTCTATGCTTTTTAAAAGTGCTTTGTTGTATTTAATTATTTTAGGTAACTTTTTTGAAGTTAATGATTTTTCGTAAGTAGAGATATTTTTTCCAACAGAAGAATTACCACAAAGATGTTTAATCTTAATATCACTGTGTTTAACTAATAATTTAATTAATTGAACGCCAATATAACCAGTAGATCCAGCAACTAAAACATTAAGCTTAGGCATTTTTTTATTATAGCAGTTTAGTGTTAAAAAAGAATTATCTTTTCGAGAATTGGAAGCTTCTTCTAGCTTTTTTACGACCAGGTTTTTTTCTCTCAACTGATCTAGAATCTCTGGTATTTAGCTTTTCGGTCTTAAGTACCGCTCTATTCTCTGAATCAAATAAGATTAATGCTTTGGCAATACCATGAACCATTGCACCAGCTTGACCTGTGTGACCACCACCTGCAACACTACATCTTACATCGTAATCTGTTGCTTGATTTATAATTTCAAATGGTCTTGTAATTTGCATTTTGTGACTTCCACTAGTGAAATATTCATCCATAGTTCTGCCATTTACATAAATTTTACCAGTACCTTTTTTCACCCAAATTTTTGCAATAGATTTTTTTCTTCTACCAGTTGCGTATTTACTATCTTTAAAATCTAATTTAATTTTAGGTTTTTTTGTAGATACTTTAGTTGGTGCGATTGCAGTTTCCATATTAATTTCTTATTAAATTTTTACTGTTTAATTTACCTAAATCTAAAAGCTTAGGGTTTTGTGCTGCATGAGGGTGCTCTTCACCAGCATAAATTTTTACTTTAGTTAACTGTTTTCTTCCAAGAACTCCTCCAGGTAACATTCTTTTAATAGCTAATTTTAGTGTCTCACCAGGTTTATTTTTTTCTAATAATTTTTCAGGAGTAATTTCTTTAATTCCACCTGGGTGACCAGTATGTCTATAATATTTTTTATCTTTGAATTTTTTTCCTGTGAACTTTGCTTGTTCAACATTTTTAACTACAACAAAATCACCATCATCCATATGAGGTGTAAAAGTAGTTTTATTTTTTCCTCTAACAATCATAGCAATAATCGAAGCTAATCTACCAACTACAGCATTTTTAGCATCTATTTCAAACCAGTCGCTTTTTAATTCACTACTTTTTAGAAATTTTGTCATTGTGCGAGGATTAATACTATTATTAGATATAATGTCAATTTTATATTTCCCTTGTAATATCATGCTTAAATGATATTTTGATTAAGCTGATTTGTT
>Ga0307995_1000878_pt1 | contig 19531 bp, 14 predicted proteins | sample EllFjometagen262_FD_203132 | JGI IMG/M metagenome (GOLD analysis project Ga0307995, IMG submission 203132) | Marine microbial communities from Ellis Fjord, Antarctic Ocean - #262 | ecosystem: Environmental > Aquatic > Marine > Unclassified | place: Southern Ocean | collected 2014-11-02
AACCCAGCACTATAAACCGCCTACTTTTTTATCTTTGGACTCTGAGTCTAGTCAGATTTAAAATTAAAGCTGCCGAACGGCACATAAGATTGGTTAACTTTTCTGTAAAATTTGAAGACATAATGATCTCACCTCAACCAAAGTTAGCGTTGCGGCAAATCTACTTGTTTAACTGGACTTCCAGGCTGGTGCAATCATGCGTCGTTTGCCATCGCTAGTTTTACTAACCCCGTCGACATCCAAATCCACGCGATCCCATAGCTCACAGGTTACTTGCTTATGTTTTTGATCCAACCCTTCACAGTAATTACTAAAGCGGCATAGGGTAGCTTGGCCACCCAGACCTTGGCGTACTTTCTCAAACCAGTCTGGATCGGCAAGGGATTGACGTGCAAAACCAATAATATCAGCTTGATCTTTTTCTAAAATAGACTCTGCCTGCATAAAGGTATGGATTCCACCGGCAGTAATACAGGGCACCTTGAGCTCTTTTGCTGCCAGATTCTCACGAATATGAGCAACAGGATTAATGTTCCGTCCAAATGGGCCGAAGCTGTCTGAGATAAAGCTCGGCATGCATTCATAGCCGCTCTGTCCTGTGTAGGGATAGGCCGCCCAGCCAACCTTGGGTTGCTTTGCATCATCAAACTTACCGCCACGGGAAAACGATAGGAAATCCATTCCGACCGACGCAAATTGCTCGGCAAAATAGGTAGCATCATTTAGTCGACTGCCTTGCTCAAAAATCTCATCGGTGAGCATTCGACAACCAACAATAAACTTCTTGGCGGTATTTTCTCGCACTGCGTGATACACCTCTAAAGGTAGGCGTACTCGTCCCTCTTGGGTCCCGCCATAGCCGTCTGTACGACTATTCGTGGCAGACAAGAAAGATGCCATGGTATAGGCATGTGCAAAATGAAGCTCGACGCCATCAAAACCAGCCAGCTCTGCCCTTCGCGCCGCATCGGAAAATAGCCGCGGTAACACCTGAGGCAACTCAGCTATCTCGTTAATATGGGTATCAGTTACACGCTCTCGATAACCAAAACTCATATCTTCCCATTCTTTTTCTGTTAGCACCACCTGCAGTTGCTCTAAGGAAAGTGCCAAAAGGTTATCGCGAACCACGCCGTCGTCGGCGTCAGGCATCTGCAATAAAGTGCGGTGGGCGTCGCTAATAGTTAGAAATCGAGATAAAAACTTTTGCGTATCAGGTCGGCGGCGAATGGTCATGAAGTCAATCAACTGAATAAATAAACGCGTCTTTCCATCACTCGCGGCGCGCACTGTCTGGACTAACTTTTTCAATCCGGGAATATAGCGATCATCACCTATTCTGAGTAATGGCCCACTGGGTGTATTTCGGATACCCGTCGCTTCAATAACAATGGCGCCTGGCTTACCCTCGGCAAAACGCTGGTACCAATCGAGAACATCCTGCGTAACCTCCCCCTCCTCGTTAGAGCGCCAGGGCACCATTGCTGGAATCCAAGTTCTCTGCTGTAAACTGATATCGCCGATAGCGACGGACGAAAAGAGGCGAGACTTAGCCGCCTCATCGGCGCTTGGCCATTCATCATCAAGGGCTTTGTATTTAATTCGCTCGACGGGCTTCCACATTATTTCAACATACCTTTGACTGAAAAATCAGACCTCTGGACCGCACCTTCGAACCATTAGCCCATAGATAATGATCTACTAATTTGAGCGGTAGCGGTATACTTTAATTTACCTAATAGGCGATTTAGTTCTTCGACCTCAGACGCATCTAATTGCTGAAACATGCCAATTATCCACTCCTCATGTCTAGCTGCCATAGTGACAAACTCGCGACGGCCGTCGGCAGTTAAACTGACGATAACTGATCGCTTATCGGTAGGGACACTGACCCGACTAATCATGCCATCCTGCTCTAACTGGCGAGCAATACCTGAAACATTACCCCCAGACACCATAGTGCGTCTTGACAGTTCACTCATGGTTAATCCATCAGGATTTCTCTCAAGCTGAGCGAGAAAATCAAACCGCGGCAGTGTAGTATTAAATTCCTCTCTCAATGAGGTGCGTAATTGACCTTCAATCAGATTAGTACAGGTCAATAACCGTAACCACAGCCTTATCGAATGATGATCATCTTCTACCAGTCTGGTTTCATGGTCTAAATCTACCGAACTACCAACTGGTGCTTTATTACCTTCTTTCATTTCATTTCCCTTTGATCATAACCGCCTGCACGGTAAGCTCAATTAACTCGGCTATTGTGTGGTCGAGAAAGAACTGGGTCTACGCCTGATAAGCCTAGCACGACTGGCAAAGTCATCGGTTCACATCGAATGGACGTAAATAGTATACAGTAACTATTTTAAATATAAAGTAGTTGCTGTATGCTGTGTCTATGGCGTTAATAGTTTAAGCTTAAAATAGTTGTTAGTGGTAAATTTATTGTACGTCCCCATATTGCAGTGTCAATAACAACCATAAATAGAGGTTCTCAATGAAGGTAGTTTGTTTAGGTGGCGGTCCGGCTGGACTGTATTTTGCTATTTCGATGAAACTGCACAACCCAGGGCATGAGGTAGCTGTTTACGAGAGAAATCGGCCTGGAGATACCTTTGGTTGGGGTGTGGTTTTCTCTGACCAAACCTTGGACAATCTGCGCGCCAATGATCTCGTCAGTGCTGAGACTATTGAAAAGGAATTTATCCACTGGGATTTAATTGACTGCTACGTTAATGGCGGGCTTGAGCGTTCAGATGGTCACGGCTTTATTGGCTTAGGGCGCAAACGCATGTTACAGATACTTTATGACCGCGCGGACGAGTTAGGAGTTGAGCTTAACTTCGAGCAAGAATTTGACCCCTCTGACATTAACGGTCGATTTGCCGACGCCGATATAGTGGCGGTGGCTGACGGCCTGAACTCTAAAGTGCGTACAGCGAATCTTGAGGCCTTTGATTGCCAGGTTGATGTTAGACGCAACCATTTTGTCTGGCTGGGTACCCACCAAACCTTCCGCGACGCCTTCACGTTTATTTTTGAGAAAACAGACCTTGGATGGATCTGGGCCCACGCTTACCAATTTGACGATAACACCGCCACTTTCATTGTTGAGTGCACGCCAGAGGTTTATGAAGCCTATGGTTTTGAGCACATGAATCAGTCAGAGAGCGCCACGATCTGCCGTAAGATTTTTGCCAAGTACCTAGGTGGCCATGATCTCATGACTAACTCAGCCCATGTACAGGGCTCGGCGTGGATTAACTTTCCGCAACTGCTATGCCGCAACTGGGTGCTTGACGACCGTGTTGTGCTGCTGGGAGACTCTGCCCACACGGCTCACTTTTCCATTGGTTCAGGGACTAAGCTAGGCCTCGAAGATGCCATTGCACTAGCCCAACATCTAAATAATGATTGTCCAGTGGGTGTGTCTCTCCACGCGTATCAGGCTGAGCGTGAAGTAGAGGCTCTGCGCTTACAAAATGCCGCACTCAACGCGCTCACCTGGTTTGAAAATGTGCCTAGATATGCGGAAAAGTTTGATCTCAAACAATTCAACTACTCAATGCTGACACGCAGCGAGCGAGTAAGTCACGAAAACCTGCGACTGCGTGATAAAGACTGGCTCGAGGGAATGGAACGCCACCTTGCTATGCGCTATACCGACGGTAAGATCGATGAAGCTATTCCACCAATGTTCTTGCCTTTTAGTATTAAGGATATGGATCTGGTTAATCGCGTGGTGGTTTCCCCCATGTCGATGTATAGTGCAATCGATGGCTTACCCAGCGATTGGCATCTCGTGCATTATGGCGCGTTGGCCAAAGGCGGTGCCGGGCTTGTGTTTACCGAAATGACTGATATCTCTGCAGATGCGCGAATCACCCCAGGCTGCACTGGCATATGGAACGATGAGCAAGAAGCCAGTTGGACTCGCATTGTTAACTTTGTTCACCAGAATACTGCAGCTAAAATGGCGCTACAAATTGGCCATGCCGGCCCTAAGGGTGCCACAAAGGAACCTTGGAACTGGCATCCCGATCGTCTTGACGACCCCTTAGATGCGCAAGACACCTGGCCGCTACTTTCTGCCAGCGCCACTCCTTACGATAGCTATAACCAGGTGCCCCAAGCTATGACTCGCGCAGACATGGATGAGATTACGCAGCAATTTGTGGCGGCTAGTCGTCGCGCAATTGCTGCAGGCTTTGACCTTCTAGAGGTGCATGCTGCCCATGGTTATTTGCTGTCTGCCTTCATTACCCCACTGCTAAACCGACGCGATGACGAATACGGTGGCAGCCTAGAAAATCGCCTCCGCTATCCACTGGAAGTTGTTGCTGCTGTGCGAGCAGAATGGCCAACAGAAAAACCGCTATCAGTGCGCATTTCTGCCCACGATTGGGTAGGTACAGAAGGCATTACTGAAGAGGACTGCCTGGAAATTGCCAAGAGCTTTGCAGAGGCTGGTGCCGATATTATTGATGTCTCAAGTGGACAGACATCGCACCAAGGCCGTCCACGTCCGGGGAGAATGTTCCAGACGCCTCTTTCTGATTTGATCCGCAATGAAGGTCAGGTAGCTACAATGGCGGTGGGTAATATCTACGAAGTTGACCACGCAAATAGTATAGTGGCCGCTGGGCGGGCTGATTTGGTCTGCCTGGCCCGCCCGCATTTAGCAGATCCTCAATGGACATTGCGCGCAGCTGCCATCACCGGTTACCGTGGTACTGGTGCAACAGAACAAAAACAATATTTTATGGGGTATAGGCAGTTAGGTATTCTCATGGAACGTGCTGCCAGCGCAGCCAAACAATAATAGTAGGATTCGAAGATGACAATGCATGGTGATATTCAACATGCCCTAGTGACTGGCGCTGGCGGTGGTATAGGTGCAGCGATTGTTGCCGCGCTGGTGGCTGCTGATATTAAGGTCAGTCTCATGGGTCGCAGACGAGAGAGTCTCGATAAGGTTCTCGATGACATAGACAGACCGCAGACATCACAGGCTGTAACCTGTGATGTCGCCTGTCGCGACAGTGTCGACAGTGCCATCAGTTGCGTCACAAAAAACTTTGGCCCTATTAACTTGCTGGTCAACTGTGCCGGCATGGCCAAGACAAAGCCTTTTCATAGAATGACTAACGCTGACTGGAACGACGGTATTGACGTTAATTTAAATGGTGTATTCAACTGCACATCTGCAGTGATCAACAGTATGCGCGATCAGAGATTTGGCCGTATCGTTAATATTGCCAGCACCTCGGCGCTTAAAGGCTATGCCTATGTAAGCGCTTACTGTGCTTCTAAGCATGCCGTATTGGGACTGACTCGTGCGCTGGCACTGGAAACCGCGACTAAGGGTATCACCGTCAATGCCATATGCCCGGGCTACACAGATACCAGTATTATCACTGACAGTGTTAAGGTGATTACTGAAAAGACTGGGCGCACCACTGAACAAGCACTACAAGAATTTACGAAAACTAACCCACAGCAGCGTTTAATTACACCAGTCGAAGTTGCCAACACAGTGCTCTGGCTCTGCGATGAACACAGTCAATCAATCACCGGACAGGCCATATCACTTAGCGGTGGCGAGGTCATGTAATACGCGTAAAGCGTGTAATTAAGAGGCAGGTAATAGAATATGCAAACAACTGAAATGGCCAACTATAAAGCCCAATATTTTCTATGGGAAGCTCATGATTCGGTCGGTATTATCTCACTCAATCGGCCAGAGCGTAAAAACCCTCTGACCTTTGAGTCTTACGCAGAGTTACGAGACCTATTTCGCGACCTTGTTTATGCTACCGATATTGATGTGGTGATTATCCATGGCATGGGCGGTAATTTTTGCTCTGGTGGCGATGTGCGAGAGATTATTGGGCCATTAACAAAAATGTCCATGAAAGAACTGATGGCTTTCACCCGCATGACCGGTGACCTAATCAAGGCTATGCGTGCCTGTCGGCAGCCGGTAATTAGTGCAGTTGAGGGAATCTGTGCCGGCGCTGGTGCCATTATTGCTATGAGCAGTGATCTGCGTTATGCCTCGCCGACAGCCAAGGTGTCATTTCTCTTTAATCGAGTAGGTCTAGCTGGCTGCGATATGGGCGCCTGCGCTATTTTACCGCGCATTATCGGTCAAGGTCGCGCTAGTGATCTACTCTATTTTGGCCGCTCATTGGGTGCCGAACAGGGTGAGCAGTGGGGCTTCTTTAACGCAGTTACCGATGATCCCTTAGCTCACGCAAAAGATATGGCTAAACGCATCGCCTCTGGTCCAACCTTCGCCAATGGTATGACCAAAATGCAGCTTCATCAGGAGTGGACTATGTCTGTGGATCAGGCCATTGAAGTCGAGGCGCAGGCTCAGGCCATCTGCATGCAAACGGAAGATTTCAAGCGCGCATACAATGCCTTTATAGAAAAAGAGCAGCCCATATTCCAAGGCGACTAACCCTTTAACGCGATTGCGATGATCGCAACCGCTAAAAATCAACAGCATTGTAAGGAACTATCATGAGCGATCAGTCTTTTCTTGATTGGCCATTTTTAAACGACAGTCATCGGGCGCTTGCCGCCGAAGTCGATGCCTGGGCCGAAGAGCATCTGGCTCAACTGACTCAGCGTGAAGAAGAGGATCTAGACGGCACCTGCAAGGCCATCGTTAAAGGACTCGGGGACGCCGGGTTTTTACGCCATGCAGTTCCTGAAAGTGGTGGGGGCGTTAATCCAAAACTCGACGTTCGTAGTCTTTCTATTATTCGTGAAACCCTCGCTAGATATCATGCTCTCGCAGACTTCGCTTTTGCTATGCAGGGTTTGGGCAGTGGTCCAATTTCATTATTTGGCTCTGAGCAGCAGCAGCGACGATACCTACAGCCGGTGTCCCAAGGTTTGGCTCTGTCCGCATTCGCGTTATCTGAACCAGAGGCGGGAAGCGATGTTCGCGCTATGACCACCAGGGCTGAAGAAAAAGATGATCATTTTGTGATAAATGGCGTCAAAACCTGGATCTCAAATGCCGGTTTAGCAGATTTTTATACTGTTTTTGCCCGCACCGGTAGTCATGGCGGCACCAAGGATATCTGCTGTTTTATCATTGATGCCAGCAATCCAGGGCTTGACGTCACTGATCGTATCGATTTAATGGCACCCCACCCACTGGGAACATTGGCGTTTACTGACTGCGTCGTGCCCAAAGAAAACCTAGTCGGCAATATTGGTAGCGGGCTGAATATCGCTATGGCTACTCTAGACGTCTTTCGCACTACTGTCGCAGCGGCAGCATTGGGTATGGCCCGACGAGCACTGGATGAAACCTTGGTTCATGTAAGTCAACGCAAGGTTTTTGGTGGAGTACTCAGTGATCTGCAGTTAGTTCAGGGGAAAATATCGGATATGGCCGTGGCTATCGATACCAGTGCACTGATGGTTTACCGCTCAGCTTGGACTAAAGATTGTGCGGCCGACCGTGTTACTCGCGAGGCGGCTATGGCCAAGCTGCACGCCACCGAATCAGCGCAGCTAGTGATAGACGCCGCAGTGCAACTACATGGCGGCATGGGCGTGACTAAAGGTCATATTGTTGAATCGCTGTATCGTGATGTGCGCGCTCTGCGTATCTATGAGGGTGCCTCGGAAGTTCAACAGACCATTATTGCCCGACAAACATTAGCTAGCCTTCGAAACGGCTAGCTGTTGCTGAGACACTATTGAAAAATAACGGCTGTTACCTCGATCTCCACTTGGGCCCGGTCTTCAATCAACGCGACAACCTGCACAACGCTCATAGCCGGATAATTTTTACCCATAACCTTTTGGTAAACTTGGCCGATAGGGCGAAGGTTCCTTGTATACTCTACTTTTGATGTCACGTACCAAGTCATACGGACCATATGCTCAGGTTTGGCATTAGCCTCATCTAACAATGCTTTAATATTAACCAGGGTCTGCTCGACCTGACCGACAAAATCATCAGTCTCAAACTGACATGCCTGGTTCCAGCCAATCTGCCCACCAACGTAAAGAGTTTGGCCTGCATCGCATAGAACGGCATTTGCGTAGCCCTTTGGCTGCGCCCAGTTTTCTGGTAAAAGATGTGCATGCATATTGAGTAGATCCGTGGTAACTAGTATTTAGGGGTAGATTATAGTTTAAACTTAAAATATAATCTACGCACCTAGTTTATGCACCCACGACATAAAAGGATCCTCCTATGAGCAACTCATCCCTTATTAATCTCATGCAAGACCTTGCTTTTGGCAAAGTACAAATTATTGATCTCACCGCCACCTTAGAGCCGGCCTCACCTACGCTTAAGCTGCCTGAAGAATTTGGTTGGGGTAAGTCTTGGCCATTTAGCATGGAAGAAATTTCTCGCTATGATGAGCGGGGGCCATTCTGGTACTGGAATAATTTTAAATGCGGTGAGCATACAGGCACTCATTTTGACGCGCCCGTCCACTGGGTCACAGGTCAAGACCACAGTGATAATTGCACAGACAGTATGCCGGTCGACAACTTTGTCGGCCCAGCCTGTGTTATCGACGCCTCAGTAGAGAGTGCGTCAGACCCAGACTTTTTAATGTCGATCGATTTTATTAAAGCTTGGGAAGACAAGCATGGTCTTATCGAAGCCGGGTCTTGGGTTCTGTATCGATCTGACTGGTCAAAGATGATCACTTCAGATAAGTATCTCAATATGAAAGATGATGGCAGTCACACCCCAGGATGGGAACCCGATGCCGTGGCTTTTTTAGCTGAACAACGCAATGTGCTGGGTGTTGGCGTTGAGACGGTGGGAACAGATGCTGGACAAGCCAGTGCTCAAGACCCCATGTTTCCCTGCCATAATATTATGCATGGCGCGAACAAATGCGGTCTAGCAGGATTGACAAATCTAGATAAGCTGCCACCCAAAGGCGCTTTGTTAATAGCGCCACCACTTAAAATTAAAGGGGGTTCTGGCAGCCCAACAAGAGTGCTAGCATTGGTCACATCCTAAAGGGTATTAACTCTATTGTTACACCGTAAATGGTATTGATTTTAATCGGGGACATATGGCAGAGCGATCATTTAAAAAAGAAGTCCTGAAACTTCAGGCCGGCGACGGCGAGATCTTTCAGGGCGAAGGGATTTTGGCGATTACCAAAGGGTTACTGCAGTCTGGTGTCGCCTATGTGGGGGGCTACCAGGGTTCGCCGATATCTCACCTAATGGACGTATTAAACGACGCCCACGACATATTGAGTGACCTCGGCGTTCATTTTGAGGCTAGTGGTAGCGAGGCGACAGCCGCAGCTATGCTCAGCGCGTCTATTAACTACAATCTGCGTGGTGCAGTCACATGGAAATCAACGGTCGGCACCAATGTGGCTTCCGATGCTCTGTCAAATATTGCCTCGTCGGGCGTTACTGGTGGCGCCATTGTTATTGTCGGTGAGGACTATGGCGAAGGCTCGAGCATCATGCAAGAGAGAACCTATGCCTTTGCGATGAAGGCGCAGATGTGGCTAGTTGATCCTCGTCCTAATCTGACCAGTATCGTAGATATGATCGAGCAGTCTTTTCAGCTCTCAGAAGCGAGTAACACGCCAGTCTTTTATATGATGAGTGTACGTGGCTGTCATGTTACCGGTGAGTTCATAGCTAAAGATAATATAGCCCCAGATTACGGCACCAAAAACCACGTAACGCCAAATCGTGAAGCTAAAAAAATAATTTTACCGCCCCAGGTCTATCAGCAAGAGCAGGATAAAATTGACAGACGCTGGCCTGCGGCAATAGATTTTATTGTGAAAAATAAACTCAACGAGTTTTTCCCAGGCAAGCATAAGCACCTCGGCATTATTACATTGGGCGGCAACTACAATACCTTAATAAGAGCACTGCAGCGTCAGGGCTTGGCCGACAGTTTTGGCGCAACCGACATCCCCATCTATGTGATGAACGTGGCCTATCCTGTGGTGCCAGAAGAAATAGTCGAATTTTGCCTGGATAAAAAGCATGTCCTTCTTTTGGAGGAGGGTCAGCCGGAATATATTGAGCCCGCGCTCCACAGTATTCTTAGGAAAAGAGATATCCAAACTAAGCTTTACGGCAAAGAGGTTTTTCCGCGAGCGGGTGAATACACGGCTCAGGTGACCTTAACGGGTCTGACGCGCTTTTTAGAGATCGCAGACTGTATCAAAAACGACCAGTCTCTAACAGTCAAGGATGTGGAAAAACTCGCCTCACCCCTCAGTGATGAGGATCATCAGCGGCTATTGACAGTAGTGCCGGCAAGGCCCTCAGGTCTCTGTACTGGCTGCCCAGAGCGGCCATTATTTAGCGCCATCAAACAGGTCCAGAAAGAGATTGGCCCCTTTCATATTAGCTCCGATATCGGCTGCCATTCCTTTGCAACATTGGCGCCCTTTAATCTCGGCAATACGATTATGGGCTATGGGCTGTCACTGGCCAGTTCGTCAAGCATTCGAAAGGCACTGCCCCACAAGGCTATTAGTATCATGGGCGACGGTGGATTTTGGCACAACGGCCTATCATCAGGTGTCGTCAGCGCGGTATTCAACAAACATGACGGAATTTTAATTATCGTCAACAACGGTTATTCGGCAGCCACTGGCGGTCAGGATATTCCCTCCATGGTCGAGCCCAATAATTTGATTGCCACGACCATGGATGCAGCATCGGCAGAGCGCAAGGATTCTGTATCGATTGAACTTGCCTGTCGAGGCGCAGGCGTCAAATGGGTCAAGACTGTCAGCACCTACAGTATTGAAGAAATGAAGCAAACCCTCACGGATTGCCTCAGTACCGATGAGCCGGGACTTAAAGTAATTATTGCTGAAGGCGAATGTATGTTGACTCGTCAGCGCCGCATTAAGCCCCTGATGAAAAAGGCCATCGCCAAAGGCAAGCGTACAGTGCGGGCACGTTTTTATGTCGACCCAAAAACCTGTACTGGCGACCACGCCTGTATCCGTATTTCTGGGTGCCCCTCTCTAACGATAAAGCCGAGTACGGATAGTCTTAGTGAAGACCCAGTGGCCTACGTGGACAACAGCTGCGTTGGCTGCGGTGTGTGCGGCGACAATGTGCACAGTGCCGTGCTCTGCCCTTCATTTTCTAAGATCGATCTTGTCTATAATCCAAGCTGGCTAGACCTTAGCGCCTCAACAGTGCGTCGCTTGGTAATAGGCTGGTTTGAAAAATATGATGCGTGGAAAAGATCTGGACAAATGTTGTGACTGACCATCAATCCAAAACCATCAACATCATCCTTGCAGCTCTTGGTGGCGAGGGTGGCGGCGTGTTTACCAACTGGTTAATTGAAGTGGCAGAAGCTAATAATTGGCTGTGCCAGTCGACCGCATTGGCGGGGGTTGCACAACGTACCGGTGCCACCATTTATTATATCGAACTGGTTCCGAAAGATAATTTTGGGGGATTGAAACCCGTTATGTCATTGTTTCCAGCCCAAGGTGATATTGATATAGCGGTGAGTTCTGAAATCGCTGAGGCTGGTCGTATGTTGCAGCGGGGCTTTATCTCCCCCAGTAAAACCACATTAATTACCTCTAACCACCGCGTCTACAGTATTACCGAAAAGTCAGACTTATCTGATGGCACTATGGATAGCGCGACGGTCACTGAACTGGCTAAAAAATACAGCAAAAAGTGTATTAGTTTTGATATGTCTGAATTAGCCAATAAGCATAATTCAGTCATCAGCTCCGCTCTGTTTGGCGCGCTGGCCGGCGCCGATGTACTACCGTTTAGCAAACAGAGCTTTACCGATGTGATCACCAATAGTGGAAAAATGGTAGCGTCTAATATCAGTGCTTTTGAAGAGAGCTACGCTCTCGCCCAGTATTATGCCGAGGACAAAAATACTACAGAAGAAATGCCTAAGGTAAAAATATTTACCCCAGCGGGCGCTCAAGCTTCAGAAGCAGTCTCGGACAGGATAGTTGACTTTAGCCTTCCAGACGCCACCTCAGGAAAAGGGGCAGTCTTATTAGAGCGTCTGAAACGAGACTTTCCCGCTAGTACTCAAGCGCTAATCTATCAGGGTTTAATCCGAGTACTGGACTACCAAGACTTTTCTTACGGGACTCAGTATCTCGATGAACTCAGCGAGATACTCGGCGGGGATACAGGTGCTGATGAATATGCATTGACCACAGCTACGGCCCGCTACCTCGCTCTATGGATGTGCTTCGAAGATATTCCTCGTGTGGCCCAGATAAAAGTCAGAGAGACCCGCACGACCGAAATTCGCGCGGAAGTCAAAGCAACCGATGGCCAAATTATCCATGTTACTGAATTTTTCTCCCCCAGAGCAGATGAAATATGCGCTATATTGCCTAGAGCACTGGGCTCAGCCATGCTGACTAACCGTTGGTCACGCCAGTTGATAGAGTTGTTTGCTGGTGGTAAAAAATTGCGCACCGACAGCCTGTCTGTTTATCTCTCTCTAAGACTGATGGGCTCTTTTAAGCACATTCGGCGCTACAGCCTCGGCTATCACAATGAGTGGACCAGTATCCGTAGCTGGTTAAATCAAATTAAAGCTCAAATGGATAGAAATCCTCAGGCGGCAATTGAAATTGCCCGCTGTGGTCGCCTGGTCAAAGGTTATGGCGACACTCGAGAACGTACTTCTGAACAGGTCTCTGCCATCTGCCAATATGCTGGTTCTAGCACCAATATTTCTGCTGAGCATATTATCAACCTGCGAACAGCAGCCGTGGCAGACGACATCAATGAGGCCTTCGATAGGGTACTTTCTGAAAACCAAATTTAGTGCTTTTCCAATGCTAATCCAAAACACAATACCTCAGGAGTAAATAATGACACCAGCATGGCCCCCCATGAATTGGCAAGATCCGTTTTTATTAGATCAACAGTTGACCGAAGAAGAGCGCATGGTTAGAGATACTGCCGAACAGTACGCTCAGAGCAAACTCGCTCCAAGAATTCAAAGCGCTTATCGTAATGAGGCCACCGACTTAGATATTTTTACTGAGATGGGTTCCCTAGGTCTACTGGGGCCAACCATTGAAGGGTACGGCTGTGCCGGCGTCAGCTATGTAAGCTATGGTCTGACCGCACGCGCTGTCGAGATGGTCGACTCCGGCTATCGCTCTATGATGTCAGTACAGTCAAGTCTAGTGATGTATCCTATCTATGCCTTTGGCTCTGAGCAGCAGAAAAAAAAATACCTACCCAAGCTCGCAACGGGTGAAGCAATCGGCTGCTTTGGCTTAACCGAACCCGATCATGGCTCAGACCCCAGCGGGATGATTACCAATGCGCGCAAAGTTCAGGGTGGCTATCTACTTAATGGCGCCAAAATGTGGATATCCAACTCGCCATTTGCTGATGTGCTTATCGTCTGGGCCAAACTGCAGGACGAGAACAATACCATTCGGGGATTTATTCTCGACAAGGGACTCCCCGGTTTAAGCACACCAAAAATTAGCGGTAAGTTAAGCCTCCGCGCTTCTACTACCGGACAGATAGTGATGCAGGATGTACTCGTGAGTGACGATGCGATACTGCCACATGTGAAAGGTCTAAAGGGCCCGATGAGCTGTCTGAGTAATGCCCGCTACGGTATCGCCTGGGGAGCATTGGGCGCTGCAGAAGCTTGCTGGCGCTCTGCTCGCAGTTACACCTTGGAACGCTGCCAATTTGGACGACCGCTGGCGGCCAATCAGTTAATTCAAAAGAAACTTGCAGACATGCAAACTGAAATATTTATCGGTTTGCAAGCCTGCCTGCAAGCCGGACGACTCAAGGAGACTGACCAACTGTCCCCTGAGACCGTATCTATGATCAAGCGTAATTCCTGCGGGAAGTCACTAGCCATTGCGCGAGAAGCAAGAGATATGCTCGGTGGCAACGGTATTTCCGATGAATATCCAGTGATGCGACATATGCTGAACCTAGAAACGGTCAATACCTATGAGGGCACCCATGATATCCATGCCCTGATACTAGGCAGAGCCATCACAGGTATTGCGGCGTTTTAAAATGAACCTGTAGATAGTGACAGCGCCGAGCCGTCGAACATTGACTGCAAAATTCATAATCGTTCCAAATAGAGCTTTAAGTGGACTGATACTAGTATCTTCAGCGCACGACAGACGGCCTTAAAGAGGCTTCTAGCTTAGCCTGGAAAGGTGCTCGGCCGTACGATAGGCCAAGGCACTGACGGTAAAAGTTGGGTTTACTGCACCACTAGTGGGGAAGACGCTAGGTCCCACAACATAAACATTATCTGTGCCATGCACCAAACCCAGATCATCTGTCACTGAGGCTTTTTCCTCAGAACCCATCACTGCACCTCCCATTATATGGATAGGCGCACGGGGTCCAGTCCAAATATCCGTGGCACCGCCAGCACGAAAAATAGCGCCTCCCTCTGACATGGCAAAATCCATCTGTGCGTCCTGCTCTGGACCGGCATTGTGAATTGTTCGAGCAATCGGAATACCAAATTTATCAATCTTATCACTTAGGACAACACGGTTTTGGCGCACCGAACGATCTTCTCCGATGTACAACATATTGCCCAGATGCTTGGCGGCCTGCTCCATGAAGGGCTGCAATTTTGGGCCGAAAATATCAGGACGACTATTAGCATAACCTAATAATCCATTGGGTTTTACCGCATTGGCGATTAGCCATTGATAGGAGCCAAAGCTGCCCTCAATCGCTGTTTTGTCGTCGTAATGGTCATGACAGATCAACTGACCGCCAGTAGCACCCAGATGCGGGTCGGTTTGGTCGGGAAATAAGCCGAAAACAGTGCGACCGGCGTGAGTAGTCAGATAGCGACCCAGGTTATCAAACTGATTACCTAAGGCAACGCCATTAGCTCGTATTGAGTTTAAGAGAATGCGTACTGTCTGCACGGTAAAAGCGGCCACGACTACTTTGCCGCCCTTAACTAAGTACACTTGACCATCACGGTCGATATATTCAACGCCACGGGCCATCTGTTGATTGGTTTTATCGATTATTACTCGTGTAACCTGGGCATCGTATCGAATCTCCGCTCCTGAGACTGCAGCTCGCTGTAGATGGGTCACTAGTGGGTTTTTAAGCGCGCCAATGGGACAGCCTGCGTCACACCAGCCATCGTATGTACAGGATGGTTCTCCTTTGAAGGGCACGCTGTTAATAGCTAGGGGAATAGGCGCAGTGGTGAGGCCCATGGCACTGAAGCCTTTGCCGATCACTTGTCCTTGAGCAAAGACTGGTAGGGGCGGCATGGGATAGGGATCGCCTTTAGGGCGCCATATCTCAGCTTTTGCATCACCGCTAATACCCACATCGGCCTGTACCTCATCATAGTAAGGACGCAAAGTTTCATAACTGATCGGCCAATCGAGACTTCTACCATGCTTAGATAGGACATCAAAGTCATTATTGTGCAGGCGAGGCCAGACGCCATAATGGTGTAGCGCCGAACCACCAGCCCCAAACCCAGCATTAAAGCCATGACCAACTTTATGATTACCCTCTTCTTCAACCGGTGAGCCAGACCATTTGAGTTGCCGCGCCCACAGCTGGGAACTGACAAGATCTTTAAGCTCTCGACTGGGACCCGCTTCTAGAATCAGTACAGACTGGCCTGCCTCAGACAGTTTCGAAGCGACAATACTGCCAGAGGCACCAGAGCCAACGACAATGCAATCATAGGTTTGAGTTAAAGGTGGGTTGTTCATCCATTCACCAGGTGGTGGTTGGCGCTATATGTGCCATATAGGGAATATTCAGTGCCTCACTACCCGCGTTCGTTCCAAACACCACATCACAGGCATCTGCACGGGTAACAAAAAAGAAAAATTTTGCAGGGGGTCCTTGCCATTTCTCATCGCTGCCAGCAGCAATATTTGCCGCCCAATCCTGCGCTTGGTCGGCCGTTAAAGACTCGGGAGATTTAGTAAATAGACTCTGGCACAGGCTATGTGCGCTATCCAAGGAGTTTCTATAAAACCCCGGCATCGCTGAGGCGTCTAACCCCAGATATTTTAGGATCAACAATGTATTGGACTCGGCTAGCTGCTTGTCTACGTATTGAATAATGCCAGCCTCAAGCGCGCCCGGCACAAGAGCCTCAGCCAAGGCGCCCAGAGTACGAGCTTGAACCTTGTTGAGCGTTTTTAGAGGAAGAGACGCTGCATGGGCTTGTCTGGGGCTGATTAACGACCCGCCGACAATCATTCCAGCCATACCTAGACTGGTTGAGGCGATAAAGTTACGACGCGAGAGATCATTCATTCTCAGTGCTCTTTGATTCTTGATACTTTCTAAGTCTTAATACTTTTTAAGTCTTCATGCTTTCTTATCAAGTCACTGCCTGTCAGTAGACAGACAGTGGTTTTAGTAGATTAAAACTCTCTTTTCACCGATAGGGAATAATATCTAGGGGCGCGATAGGATACTTCATTGCAGCCACAAAGGTTAGCGAGATCAAAGCCTTGAATACCCGCGCGCTCATCAGTTAGATTTCTAATCGCAAAGGCACCCGACAGTTTTCCATCTTCAGCCATCCAAGATAATCTGGCATTAGCCATGACATAGCTAGAGAACTTATCTGCATCAAAGTTGCGAGCGTTGTAGTAGAACTCGTCTGAGTAGCTCACATCACCCTGAACCGCCATGTTTCCACCTAGTGCCGACCAGGCATATCGAACCATTGCGGTGGCTTGAAGATCAGGCGTATAGGCAGGTTTTACATCGCGAGGAGCAAGCGGCGAATTAATGCGTAATGGCAGGTCTTTAACCTTGGCGTCTAAGTAGGAAATATTAGCCAGAATATCCAACCCAGCACGGGGAGTCGACTGAATTTCCAGCTCTATACCTTTGGTCTCTGCGTCGCGATTGATAACGTTACCGCCCACATCAACAAACAGAAATGTCTGATAGTCCTGGTAGTCGTAGTAGTAGGCAGAACCATTAATACGGGTATTGTCATTAACAGACATTTTAAAACCAGCTTCGTAGGAAATTAGTACTTCTTCATCATAAGGGACGCTGGCATCACCACCACCACCCAGGTACGCGCCCAACAGCGGCATATTATAACTACCAGCTTTCACTCCACGCTTGATACCCGCATAAACCATCATGTCCTCAGTTTTTTGCCACTGCATCTGCAGGTTTCCAGCCCAAAGATCATCTGATGCCTTCTCCGCAAAAGTATAGGGAGAGCCGGCGCCAAAGATATTGGGAATAAAGTCACCCTGATTCACCGTAAATGAACCGAATGATGGGTATACCCCGATATTCACTTCGTAGTCCTTCTTCTCCTTGATAGCCCGAAGACCGGCGATCAGTGTGATAGACTCAGTCATGTCGTATTCATACTGCCCAAAAATACTGAAGGAATTAGTTTCCAAGTCTCCCTTAGTGCCGATATCAATAGCCGCGGCGCCACCACCTACACCGCCTGTAAACGCCATATCGATTATACTGTTAGCTGCCGCCTTGAGGCCGTTATCCGCTTGGTTATCAATATTTAAATAGTATGCACCAACGACCCAGCGCGACAGATCAGTCTCGCCGCTCAACCGTATCTCTTGACTGAAGGTACTGGCATCAACGCCGGCATAGTTAGCTAATTGGTTAACTGGTGCGGCATCGACATCGATAAATAGTAACTTTTCATAGTCCTTAACGTCACTAATAGCAACTAGTTCCATTCCGTTATCTAGGCTGTATTCAAGGCGTAAATTGAAACCACTGGTTTCGGTGAAACCCTGATCTTCAAAGGCAAAGTCGCTAGAGAAGGTAAAATCAGCGCCGTCTGGATCGCGGTAACCAAAAAAGTCACCTCCAGCCACGGGGCGTCCCGGTAATCCTATTCCAGCACCAGGAATTAGAGTGCCGGTGGCTTGACTGTAAGAACCATCGATTGCATTACCTCCACCGTCAGAACCGTCTGCCGCAATAGACAATCGAGTCTCTGTGGGGCTGGCGTCGATAACATTGATCAACTCACCGTCAGCATTAAGCACTGAAATCGTCGGCTTAGACTGATAGGGACCCGTTGAGACCTTTGATTTAGCATAGTTAAAGGAGGTGGCAATACTTAACTTCTCGCTTGGCTGAAAGGCTAGACTCAAACGCAACGCTTTGGTGTCGTCGTCGCCCAGATCAGCACCGGCGCCGGCGCCTGGCGAAACAGACCCCAATCCGCTGCCGACACCGGCAGGGAATAGATTCTTGAGATACCCGTCCTGCTTATTCATACGCACTGCAATGCGACCCGCCACTGTATCCGAAAGGGGTCCGCCAACAGCCGCTTCTACTGTGGTGCGCATGGCATTAGCAGCGGAATCAAACTGTCCGACTTCAACATCTACATAACCAGACGTCTCATCAAAACTTGGCTTATTAGACTGATAATGCACTAGCCCGCCAGTTGCATTACGACCAAACAGAGTGCCCTGGGGACCTTTTAGGATTTCAACGCGTTCAATATCAAACACACCGAAGGTCTGACCCTGGGCGACGGCTATATAGCCTTCATCTAAATAAACTGCATTGGGTGCCTCGATGATATCTGCGAAATCATTTTGGGTAACACCACGAATGGAGAACTGGGTGTTTTGGCCAGCTAGATTGCCACTAATGTGTACGCCTGGTGTAAATGCAGCGATATCAAAGCTCTCACTAACACCCATGGCTTTCATTTGCTCACCCGTGTACGCCGTGATAGCGATGGGTACATCTTGAATATTTTGCTCTCTCTTTTGAGCTGTCACTATGACTTCTTCCAAAATACTCTGAGAAGCGGCAGACAGACTAAATGCGCTCATCGCCAAAAAGTACATTGTTCCTTTTATTATTTGTTGTTTGTTATTACTCATTAGTAGTTCTCCCGGTTGTTAAAAGTATCTTGATAATTTCAACTCTCAAATACGCTATGGTTTTAAGCCTCTACCTCAGAGGAGGCAAATATCGGCTCCCTAATATCAAACCATTCAGGCGTTATCCGCACGGAAATTATTTTAAGATTAAAGTATTATTACTTTAATCTTAAAATACTGTCAAGTAGCTAAAGATAAATAGGGCGTTTATAGCTAGAAATTACAAAAATAGCCCTAATATCAAGCCATTTGAAAATTTTTCGCTTTTACCTACTGCATAAAGATGATGTTCGAGGCAGTCACAAATATAATCTTCAGCTAAATTTTGACTACTTTGCAGTAACGATAACCATCGATGTAATTTGAAGGCATAATGATGGTAATTAAACCCAACTGAGCCTTAGGGCAAACCTATTTATTTAATATGGCGTGTACGGGTGAATTTGAACAATCTTCTGATAAAAATCAAGCGCGTTAATATTTAGATTACCTAGGAATCTATACTATGAAAGCACATGGCCTCAATCCTCGTATTCGCAAATCTCCCTATTTTAAATCGACGTTAAAATATGGTGCAACCGAGTTCCACCCCTATAACGGCATGTGGATGCCGGTTGGCTACGACACGC
>Ga0307995_1000879_pt1 | contig 19500 bp, 18 predicted proteins | sample EllFjometagen262_FD_203132 | JGI IMG/M metagenome (GOLD analysis project Ga0307995, IMG submission 203132) | Marine microbial communities from Ellis Fjord, Antarctic Ocean - #262 | ecosystem: Environmental > Aquatic > Marine > Unclassified | place: Southern Ocean | collected 2014-11-02
CGTATCAGCCGTCCAATAAAAATTAGGGAGAGGATTATGATTCTCTAGGGCATTCTTTTTTGAATATTCTGGCATTTCACGCCAATAAATCCCCCTCATATACTCCCGCCATCCTACTATTTGTCGAACAAATCCTTCGACTTGTGATAGTTCAATATCTTTAGTGTTTTCGTGATAATAGCTAATAACAGACTCCACGACCTCTAAAGGATTTATCATTTTTGTGTTTAAAGCAAATGATATTCTTGAGTGAAATAAGTTGGTTTCATTCGTATTCATAGCATCCTGATAGGTACCAAAATGACATAATAAATTTTTATTAAAATACTGTAGTTGTTGCAACGCTTCTTCTCTATTAGAAGGATACAGAAAAGTTGTTACATCAATGGTTCCCAGCGTATTGACATCATTTAATTTTAAAAGGCTTACCAAAGATTCTAAATCAGCTTTATTAGGAATAAAAGGGGTAGGAATCTCAGGAGATCCTTTCCATTTATTACGATTATTTTTATCAAAATTCCAAGTACCTCCTAAAGGCTTTTCCCCCTCCATTAACAGATGAAAATCCTTTCGTATTCTTCTATAAAAAAATTCCATTACTGATTGCTTTTTTCCTTCAAAAAAATTCGTTAAAAAAGTTCGATTTGTCATAAAGTGCTCAGTATCAAATACAAATGATCGAATTGAAAGAGCAATACAAAACTTTTTTAATTGTTGGTCCAATCGGAATTCATCTGGATATAAGTATTGAAATTGTGAAACTTTATACTCCTTGATTAAAAGGTTTAGATTTAATAATAGATTTTGTTTATTTTCCGGTGCATCCAAAGCAAGATATCTAACCATATGTCCTTGACTTTCTAATGTGATTTTAAATTGTCGCATAGCATTGAAAAATGCTACAACTTTTTGAAGATGATGATCTACATAATCCGTTTCTTGACGCATTTCCATGATAACGTAACAAACATTGGGATTCACTTCCTTAAACCAAGAATGTTGACTATTGAGTTGATCACCGAGTATAAGTCTTAAAATCATTTAAATAAAGTGTTTTGAAGCCATTTTTTTTGATATGTGCCTTTAGGATCATATCGACTGGCCTGAAGATGAATGTTAAACTTTCGATCCCTAGGATCATTTCCTACTCCAGCAACATACATCCAATTTCCCCAATTACTATGTACATCATAATCTATTAATTGTTGCTCAAAATATGCGGCACCCATTCGCCAATCCATCAACATATTTTTGGTGAAATAACTTGCTACATTTTGTCTACCACGATTACTCATAAAACCTGTTTTTTTAAGTTCAATCATATTGGCATTTACAAAAGGCTCAGGAGTTTTTCCATCTATCCATTTTTTATATATCTCGTCGTTAGTTTTCCAGGTATATTTTTGTGATAAAATCCCACCCAACTGAAATATCTTAGTACCGTGCTTCAAAGAGATGTATTTAAAATAATCACGCCAAATTAATTCAAAAATTAACCAATAAGTTGATTCATTTTTATGAACTTCTTTTTCATATTTTTTAATACTCCAATAAATAGTTTTAGCAGAAAGTGATCCATTTGCAAGCCAGGGAGAAAATTTTGAGCTATAATTAGAACCAAGCATTCCATTTCTTGTTTTCTTATAAAAAGAAAGACGCTTTGATTTCCAAAAATAATCATCTAGCCGATGTATTGCTGATTTTGTACCTCCAGAAAAAGGAAATGCTGTATTTGTAGGTGTTTCAAAAAAATTAAGTCCTAGAGATTTAAGTGAAAGAAGTGGGTAGTTTTTGGTAAGTAATGAATCTTTAGATAATAGTTTGGGACTAGAAATGCAGGGTCTTACTTGAGTAAGTTTCTCACATTGTTTCCTGAAAACAGTAAAAACCTCTGGAATTGAATCTATTGTCATTGGAAGATCATCAGGATGAAATAAAAATTGATCATAATGAGAATCTAAAACAACTTTTGTTGGCAGTGAGGCAATTAGAGAATCTGTCACAAATTTTTCTTCTGAAGTCCACTCCTTTTGATAAAAAATTGTGGAAGCGTTTATTGTATCCACCCAATAAGGGATCCCCTCATTTGCAGCTTTATTTTCTACAATTAGTGTTATGTTTTTTTGAAGTAGCTCTATTTTTAAAGCAGCTAATGTTTCTAGTATAAAATGAATTCTAAAGACTCCTGATTTTTGAATACCCCATTGAGTATTTAAAAACTCTTTAGGCTCAAATGTATAATAGGCCACTACCCTATCAAAATCATTACATGCCTTAAAAAAAGACTCCTGATCCTGAAAACGTAAATCATTTCTTAACCAAACAATAGCGGTTTTCATAAACCTTTACATTTTTTACTACAATATTTTACTGATTCCCAGTCACGTTCCCATTTTTTTCTCCAATAAAACGCACGTTTACAGCTAAGGCAAGTTTTTTGAGGTAGATCCTGTTTTAATACTCTTTTCATAAAGTACTTAAGGCAGTCTTGTAGACCATTAGACAGCGTTCACGAGCCTTCTTATGGTCTACCATAGGAGCAGGATAATCAATTTCTTGAAAATTAGGTACCCATTTTTGAATATATCGTAACTCTTTATCAAATTTTTTAACTTGCTCTGATGGATTAAAAATTCTGAAATAAGGAGCGGCATCTACTCCGCAGCCTGCAACCCACTGCCAATTCCCAATGTTGCTAGACATTTCATAGTCTAGTAGTTTTTCAGCAAAATATGCTTCCCCCCAACGCCAATCAATTAATAAATGTTTACACAGAAAACTCCCTACAAGCATTCGCACTCTATTATGCATAAAACCAGTTTGATTTAACTGACGCATTCCTGCGTCAACAAGAGGATAACCTGTATCGCCTTTACACCATTTTTCAAAATCCGTTGGATTGTTTAACCATTCAATCCTATCGTATTGAGGCTTAAAACTTTTATGGGACGTATGGGGAAAATGCCATAATATTTGCATGAAAAATTCACGCCAAATCAATTCTTTTAAAAAAATATTGTTAGAACGCGAAGCTGCTTTTTGAACTAAAGAACGGACACTGACTATTCCAAAACGCAAATAAGATCCTAATCTAGAGGTTGAGTCTAATGATGGAAAATTTCTTGTCTCTTCATATTCATCAATAATTTTATTATCAAAGGAATATTTTGGCTCTACAATAGTACTTTTATCAAATCCTAAGTCACCAAGATTTATTTTAGGCAACGATTCGTCTGATATTAAATTTCCTAATAAAGTTTCTGAAGGATATGTTTTTAACTCATTGTCTTCAAAACGTTCAAGCCATTTTCTTGAAAATGGTGTATAAACTTTATATGGACTGCCATCTTTTTTAACGATTTCATCTTTTGCAAAAATTACCTGATCCTTATGCATTTCAAAAGCTACCCCCTCTCTTTCTAAAAGTCCACGAATTTCAGCATCTCGATTGATAGCATAGGGTTCGTAATCTTCATTACAAATAACTTTTTCAACCCGCCATTTTTTTATTAATTCTATAAAAATAGCCTTTGGAGTACCATGAAATTTTCCTACGGAACATTTTTTGGCTTTCATTGCAAGATCAATGGTATTCAAGGACATCAATATCATTTCAAGGCGTGCGTCTTGCTTCGGAAGTTTTTTAAGAATTTCTTTATCAAAAATAAAGATGGGCAGTACTTTGTTTTTTCCATTCAAGGCGTGAAATAATCCACAGTTATCTTCAATCCTAAGATCTCTTCTGAACCAAAATAACGTGATTTTTTCCATTAATATATTTATGTTTTTAAATTACCAATTCCACCATCAATTTGTAATATTCTTCCAGTCATCCAACTACTCTGATCACCTAATAAAAAAGCTGTTACATCTGCTAACTCCTTAGCGGTACCGATTCTTCCAAGCGGATGGCGCTCATTAGCTTTTTCCATTTTTACATCGTTATTTAAAAACTTTGAGGCTAAGGGAGTGTCAACGATCGAAGGTGCGATCGCATTTACCCTAATCTTAGGAGCAAACTCTGCTGCTAAAGACCTAGTCAATCCTTCTATAGCACCTTTTGAAGCAGAAATAGAACTGTGAAAAGGCATTCCCGTTTGGACGGCAACAGTACTATAAAAAACAACTGAAGAAGCTTTAGTACTTGCTAGCAATAATCCTAAGACTGATTTCAAGGACTTGACAGCACCCATAACATTAATCTCAAAATCATCTGTAAAGGCTTCAATTTTAAGCCCTTTAAAGGGCCTTAAGTTAATAGAACCTGGACAGTATACAAAACCGTCTAAAGTTTCAGGTAATAATGAGGTGTCAATTGTATCTTTAGTAGCATCAAAAGGAATGTAATTGACCTTTAAACCATCAATTCTCTCGCTAGAACGACTTGCAACATAAACATTATTATATGGTGATAATAATGTAACTAAAGCTAGACCAATGCCTGAACTTCCGCCGATCACTAATATATTTTTATTTTTCATCATTTGTATATTCTCCAAAAAGGTTAATAAGTGCTTTTTCTCTGTATTCGAAAATTTCTTTTAATTTGGGTGCAACTATAATTGGATGGACTAATTGACCTAAAATTCCTAATGGAATTTTATAATCAATAATATCAATCATTTCTACTCCATTTTTTATTGGTTTTATAAAATGTTTATGGTGCCATAGCGCATATGGGCCAAAACGTTGCTCGTCTACAAAATAATTCCCCTCATCAACATGAGTTATTTCAGTGACCCATTTTATTGGTATATTTAATAATGGCGTAACAATGTATTGAATGATTTGCCCTGCATACATTTTATCTGCGGCTCCTTCTAAAATATTAAAGCCCATGTAATTAGGAGTAATCCTTTTTAAATTTTTGGGGTCAGAAAGAAAATCCCATGCTTTTTTTTGAGAAATTGGAAGGTTTTGAACCGTTTTTAAACGATATATTTTCATTAATTTTTTTATGAAAACAAATTTACTAAATGTTTAAATATTATAACACATGGTTAAACAACAAATATTCAAATGATTTAATTTAGAATAATAAATAAAAAACATGCGTTAATAAATTATATTTGACAAACTAAAAAAACATCATGAAAAAATTGAAATATTTAATGCTTTTGATAAGCTCTTTTGGATTTGCTCAAATCCTAACACCTCAACCTAGCCCTTTCAGTAAAATTCAACAAACCGTAGGGTTAACCGAAGTGACTATTGAATATTCTAGACCTGCACTTCGGGGTAGAACTATAATGGGTGATCTAGTTCCTTACGGTGAATTATGGAGAGCTGGTGCAAACAAAAATACCATGATCAACTTTTCTGATGATGTAATTTTAGATGGCACCAAAATAGCTGAAGGAAATTATGCTTTATTTATTCGTCCGGGTAAAACCTTATGGGAGATTTTTTTTTATAGCGATACGGAAAATTCAGGGCTCCCAAAAAATTGGAATACTAACTCAATTGTAGCGGTTGCAGAAGTTGTTCCTAATTCAACTGAAACTACCTGGGAATCTTTTACTATTTCTATTAATGACCTAAATAATAATGGAGCTACTCTAAATATTAAATGGGAAAATACTGAAGTTAAAATTCCTTTTAAAGTACCTACAGATGAAAAAACAATGTCTTCAATTAATGAAACCATGAAAGGATCTCCAAAATCTGGAGATTACTATAGTGCTGCCATTTACTTTAGAGAAACTGGAAAGGATTTAAAACAAGCTAAGAAATGGATTGCTAAAGCAATTGATCTTAATGAAGGTAAATACTGGATGTATCGTCAACAATCACTTATTCTTGCAGAATTAAAAGAAACAGACGCTGCCATTGTAGCTGCTAAAACCTCATTAAAGTTAGCGAAACAGGCTGGTAATAATGACTATATTCGTTTAAATAATAAATCCATTGAAAAATGGTCTAAGTAATAGTGAACCCCTTTTAAAAAAAACCACTTTAAAGTGGTTTTTTTTACTTTTTTTTAAGGTAACTTTTATATAAGATATTAAAAACTAAGCCAAAAATAACTAAGAAAGTCCCTAATAGTTGAAAAAAATCATACTCTTCTGACAAGACAAAGAAACCAAACAATAGAGTAAATAATACCTCTACATACTTAAAAGGTGCCACCATGTGTGCCTCTCCATTACGAAAAGCTTTAGTCATAAATAATTGTCCGAAAAAACCAAAAAAGCCTAAGCTAATTAAAAGAATTAGATCTTTACCAGAAGGTGTCTTCCAAGAAAAAAAGCTTCCGATTCCTCCAACAACTGTTGCGAGCAACATAAAGTAGTGAACAACAACTACGGGATGGTCTCCACTTCCAATTTTTGCAATTAAAATATAAACAATAGCTGAAAAAAAAGCAGCTAATAAGACTAGAAGAACTCCAAAACTTGATCCAGAGCTGTCATAACTTTTTATAAGAAAAACTCCTGCAAACGCCATGAAAAAAAAGATCCATTGTACAGGTTTAATTACTTCTTTAAGAAATACTACAGCCAATAATACAGCAAAAACAGGAGATATATAGCGAAGGGTTACTGCACTTCCCATAGATATATAATGTAATCCCCAGAAAAATAAAATCATTGAAGTTACACCCACTAAAGATCTAAGAATTAGTAATTTATTTTGATTTCCCCATTGAGGAATCCCTTGAGATTTCAAAAAGCTATAGGTTATCAGCAATGAACCTATGGACCTAAAAAAAACAAGTTGAAAGGTTGAAAAATTAACCAAATACTTTACAATAGCATTCATAAAAGCAAATGATAATGTACTAAGTAACATGTATTTTATAGCCTTGTAAAAAGTTGAATTCAATTAATGATTATTTTTTGCAAATATGGATAAATTGTGTCATTTAGTAAAAGGTTTTCTCATTATATGAAATAAGTAGTATCTTCGAAATTGATTAAAAAAATGATGCCTTTTGGGTTCACTTTCTCTTTTAAATTTTGCAATTGCAGCTTTTTGCGCCTTTTTACTTGGCATTTCAAAATCTGGTTTAAAAGGAATTGGGGCATTAATAGTGGCTGGTTTTGTATTAGTATATGATGCGAGAAATTCTACCGGCGTTTTAATGCCACTTTTGTTAGTAGGAGATGTTTTTGCGATTATCTATTACAAAAGTCATGTTAAATGGAAATATATCGTCAAACTACTTCCATGGACTATAGCAGGTGTTCTAATGGGAGTTTTTGGCGGAAAATTTATTTCAGAAGATATTTTTAAATATGGGATGGCTTCAATAATTCTTTTTAGCGTTGCCCTAATGTACTATTTAGAAAATAAAAAAGATAAAACTATACCCTCGCATTGGACTTTCTCAGGTTCTATGGGAATTCTTGCAGGCTTTACAACAATGATAGGAAATTTAGCAGGACCATTTTCTAATGTTTATTTTCTAGCAATGCGCCTTCCTAAAAATACTTTCATAGGAACAGCTGCATGGTTTTTTTTTTTAATAAATACCTTTAAATTACCTTTTCACATATGGAGTTGGGAAACTATAAACAAAGTTTCTATTTTAAAAAGTATTGAGCTAGTACCATTTGTAATTATTGGATTATTTTCAGGGGTTTTTATTGTTAAAAAAATCAAAGATGACAACTATCGCTCCATTATTTTGTTTTTAACTGCAATAGGAGGTATTACTATTTTATTTAATTAGTCAGTTTATCAATAACTGCTCGAATATTTTTCTGATTACTTTCTCCTATTTCCTGATGTAAGAATGATATTTTTGAATTTACTTTTTCAGGAATTGAAATGGAAGGTAATAATTGAGAACCTGAAAGATGAAGTGCTTTAAAACCATATTTTTTAAATTCTAAACAATTTGAAGCATTTATTCCACTTCCAGGCATAATTGTTATTTGTGCACCTAGATTATTATTATGCCAGTTTTTTAAATTAATTAGACCATCGATTGCCTTCTCTTCTTGCCCGGAAGTTAAGACACTATTAAACCCTAAATCTATCAAAATTTGTAGCGCCTCCATAGGGCTGGTGACCACATCAAAAGCCCTATGGAATGTTAAACTCATAGAGCCAGCTAATGAAACCCAATGCTCTAAACGTTTATTATCTAAATTAAAATCTGGAGTTAGTGCCCCTAAAACAACACCTGAACAGCCCATTTCTTTGGCAACCAAGACATCTTGACTTATAACATTAACTTCTGAATCTGTATATATAAAATGACCTTCTCTAGGTCGTATTAAACAATAAATCGGTAATAAATCCAACGCAACTGCCTCAGCTATTAATCCTTTTGAAGGTGTAATTCCCCCGACTCCTAATGCACTACACAATTCAATCCGATCTGCACCAGCCAGGGCAGCATTTTTTATAGAGGAAGTCGAGCTTGCACAAACTTCTATTAGCATAATTCATTTTAATTAACTTAAACAAAGTTAAAATAACTCCCTAAAAATAGCTTTTCTGTAGTACTTATTTTCTTTTAAATTAAAAAATATCTATATTGTTCTTCAATGAAAAGAAAGGATTTTTTAGGGCAAAGTTCATTAGCTGTAACTGGAATCTTGATCGCACCTAGTTTGGTTGATTCAAATAAGATAAATAAGCCCTTAAACACTTCTAAAAAACACTTTTCATATGCCATTAGCACTTGGAATGTTCCACAAGCAAACAAGATAGCAGGAGAAGCTTTAGATAATGGTACAAATGCTCTTGATGCTGCTGTTAAAGGCGTAGCTTATGAAGAAGCTAATGTTTTAAACACTACTGTTGGTAGAGGCGGAACACCTGATAGGGATGGTTCGGTAACTCTAGATGCATGCGTAATGAATCACAAAGGTGACTGCGGATCTGTTCTTGCTGTCGAAGACATCACTCATGTTGCTTCACTTGCTAAAGAAGTTATGGAAAAAACACCACATGTTATTTTAGCAGGTGAAGGTGCTCGAACTTTTGCTATCAGTCAAGGGTATCTTCCTGAAAACTTATTGAGTGCTGAAGGAGATAAGGCTTGGAGAAAATGGTTAGAAAATGGAAACTATCGCCCTGAAATTAACATAGAAAATCATGATACCATAGGAATGCTTTGCTGTGACCAGAATGGTTTGCTATCCGGAGTATGTACTACTAGTGGACTTGCTTATAAAATGAAAGGTCGCGTTGGAGACTCCCCTATTATTGGTTCAGGTCTCTTTATAGATAACAATATAGGAGGAGCAGTTGCAACAGGTCTTGGCGAAGAAGTTATAAAAACAGTAGGAAGTTTTCTTATTGTAGAACTTATGAGACAAGGCAGAACACCACAAGAAGCTTGTGAGGAAGCGGTTGGAAGAATTATTGAAAAACAAAACGGTAAACCTGATTTTCAAGTAGCGTATTTAGCAACAAACAAAAAAGGTGACATTGGAGCTTACAGTATCCATAAAGGATTTTCATTTACCAAGTATAAAAATAAAATAAATAAAAATATTATTTCAAAATCAAAATATTAATAATAAAAGAAATGGAAATTATTGAAAATGAAATGAAATACGATGTAGTTATTGTTGGCTCTGGTGCAGGAGGTGGAATGGCAACTAAAGTATTATCTGAAGCTGGTTTAAAAGTTGCTGTAATTGAAGCTGGTCCCTACTTTGACCCTGCAAATCCAGCTCAACAAACTCAGCTTAAATGGCCACATGAATCACCAAGAAGAGGGGCTGGAACCACTCGTGCTTTCGGGGAATTTGACATGGCCTATGGCGGTTGGGAAATTGAAGGAGAACCTTATAATCAAGTAGGTGATTCACAGTTTGATTGGTTTAGATCACGTATGTTAGGAGGAAGAACAAACCACTGGGGGCGTATCTCTTTACGCTTTGGTCCTCGAGATTTTAAAGGAAAAGATAGAGATGGTTTGGGAGAAAACTGGCCAATTAGCTATGAGGATGTAAAACCTTATTATGACAAAGTAGATAAACTTATTGGGGTTTTCGGAAGTAAAGAGGGAATGTATAATGAGCCTGATGGTTTTTTCTTACCTGCACCCAAACCAAGACTACACGAATTATATTACAAAAAAGGTGCTGAAAAATCTGGTGTTAAAGTAATGCCTTCAAGACTTTCTATTTTAACTAAAAGAATTAATAATGAACGTGGTATTTGTTTTTACTGCAGCCAGTGTAGTCGATCTTGTTCTGTATATGGTGACTTTTCTGCAGGTTCTTGTTTAATTTTTCCTGCTCAAAAATCTGGTGGACAAGTTGATCTTTATGTAAATAGTATGGTGCGTGAAGTTACAGTGAATGATGAAGGAAAAGCTACAGGTGTCTTATACATAAATAAGGAGGATCGAAAAGAATATCGTATCACAGGAAAGGTAGTTGTATTAGCAGCTTCTGCCTGTAGTACTGCACGTATTTTACTTAACTCTAAAAGTCCTCAGCATCCAAATGGCCTGGGGAATAGTAGTAATATGGTTGGAAAATATGTGCATGATTCCACAGGAAGTGATCGTATGGCATTTGTTCCCGAAATGATGAATAGAAAGCGCTATAACGAAGATGGAGTTGGAGGAATGCACTTATATTCACCCTGGTGGCTCGATAATAAAAAATTAGACTTCCCAAGAGGATATCATATTGAAGTATGGGGAGGTTTAGGCATGCCAAGTTATGGATCTGGATTTGATCCAAATAGTTTGAATAAATATCTTGGACTTAAAGTTGGTGGCTACGGAAATGGATTGCGTGAAGATGTCAAAAAATTCTATGGTTCTGTCATGGGAATGTCTGGCCGTGGAGAATCTATTGCCAATGTAAATAACTATTGTGAAATTGACCCAACAACTGTGGATGAATTTGGAATTCCAGTGTTAAGATTTAACTACAGCTGGTCTGACCATGAAAGAAAGCAGGCTCGTCACATGCACGAAACGTTTGAAGAAATTATTCATAACATGGGAGGAGTTGTGCTAGGAGATAAACCTGGCGCAGACAAAGATTATGGTTTACTTAATCCAGGAAGAATAATACATGAGGTTGGTACTACAAGAATGGGGAGTGATCCTAAAACATCGGTTGTAAATGAATTTGAACAACTTCATGACGTTGATAATGTCTTTGTCGTAGATGCTGGACCCTTTGTTTCTCAAGCAGATAAAAATCCGACTTGGACAATTATGGCACTTTCGTGGAGAACCTCAGAGTTTATTATTGAAGAATTAAAAAAACAAAATATATAGAGTCATGAATAGAAGAGATAGTATACGTTCATTATTTTTAGGAAGCATGGCAGGGGGATTGGCTCTTGAGAGTTGTATATCTGAAACTGAAGAAACAATCAATGAAAAAATATGGGAATATCAATACGGAAGAACTCCGAAGGAGGCAGCAAGAGATGAAAAATTACTTGCCACTAAGTATTTTGAAAATACTGAAATAAATGTGATCACTCGACTCGCAAATTTAATTTTACCTCCAACTACTGATGGAACGATTGAAGATGCTGGCGTACCTGAATTCATAGAGTTCATGTCTAAAGATTTTCCTGGACTTCAAACACCAATAAGAGGTGGGATTATGTGGCTAGATAATCACGCTAATAGACATTTTGATAATGATTTCATAAATATTACCGAAGATCAACAGCATGAAATTTTAGATGAAATAGCCTATCCTGAATCAAAAGGAGAACAAAAACAAGAAGTTAAATTCTTTTCCTTAATGAGGAATTTAGTCATGACAGGATATTTCACTTCTGCAGTTGGAATTAAAGAATTAGGCTATAAAGGAAATCAACCTAACGTTTGGGATGGTGTTCCAGAAGATGTGTTAAAAGATCATGGAATGTCTTATGATGCTTCATGGATGTCAAAATTTGTTGACCAATCTAAACGTAATGAACTTGCTGAGTGGGATGAAGAAGGTAATTTAATATCATAAAAGATAAACCTACTAAATTATTATTTTTAAATTAACTAAGACACAATTTTAAAATTATGAATGATTTTATTTTAGCTATAGATGCTGGAACTACTAGTTCTAGGGCAATTATATTTGACCGAAATGGTACATCTATTGGCTCATCACAACATGAGTTTACACAACATTTTCCAAAAGAAAGTTGGGTTGAACATGATGCTTTAGAAATATGGGATACCCAATTGTTTGCGATTAAAGAAGTCCTTAAAAAAACCAATATTAAAGCTACCCAAATTCATGCAATGGGGATTACAAATCAAAGGGAGACTACAGTTATTTGGAATCGCTCCACTGGAAAACCTGTTCATAATGCAATTGTATGGCAAGACAGAAGAACAGCTTTTATTTGTGACGAATTAAAAAAATCAGGAAAAGCTTCTGTTTTTTATGAAAAAACTGGACTATTATTAGATGCCTATTTCTCTGGAACAAAAATAAAATGGATTTTAGATCAAGATCCTGAACTAAAAAAACAAGCTTTAAATGGAGAGCTTGCCTTTGGAACAATTGATAGTTGGTTAATTTGGAATTTAACCAATGGGAAAGTACACGTAACAGATGTGACCAACGCAAGCAGGACTCTTTTGTTTAATATTCATACCTTAAAATGGGATAAAGAATTACTAGACATACTAGATATTCCATCACCACTTCTTCCCAAAGTAGTTTCTTCATCAGAAAAAGTAGGTACAACTTCTTTTAATCTTTTTGGACACGAAATAATGATTTCTGGAATTGCTGGGGATCAACAAGCAGCTTTATTTGGTCAAATGTGTATTCACCCAGGTGATGTGAAAAATACATACGGAACAGGATGTTTTTGTATAATGAACACTGGAGAAAAACCTGTACTATCTAAAAATAAAATGCTTACCACAATTGGGTATCAACTAAACGGAAAAGTGACCTATGCACTAGAAGGAAGTGTATTTGTCGCAGGAGCAGTAGTGCAATGGCTAAGAGATAAATTGGGTATTATATCCTCTGCCCCTGAGATAGAAGTTTTGGCTAAAACTGTTGAAAATAATGGAGGTGTTACTTTTATTCCTGCACTTTCTGGACTTGGTGCGCCTTACTGGGATCCTCATGCTACTGGAACCATTTTGGGAATTACCAGAGGTACGAAAAAAGGGCATATAGCTAGAGCTGCACTTGAAGCTATCGCAATGCGAACAAGAGAGATTATAATAGAAATGCAAAAAGATGCCAACACTACCTTTGAAAGTTTAAAGGTAGATGGAGGCGGTAGTACAAACGACCTCTTAATGCAAATTCAATCAAACCTTCTTCAAACTAAAGTTATTCGACCTAAAACAACTGAAACAACCGCATTGGGAGCTGCTTTTTTTGCAGGATTAGCAAGTGGTTATTGGCCATCATTAGAAAGTCTTGCTAGTATTTGGAAAATTGATAAGAAATTTAATCCCGTTCAAGAAATAGAAAATCAAAAAATTATTGAATCATGGCAAAAAAGAATTGTTCAAGTAACAAATACTAATGAATAGGACTACTAACCTAAAACGACTTGATGAAACTATACAATGGGATGTAATTATTATTGGCGGAGGAGCATCAGGCCTCGGAGTCGCAGTTGATGCAGCAAATCGGGGATACAAAACACTACTCTTAGAAAAAAATGATTTTGCCAAAGGTACTTCATCACGAAGTACAAAACTAGTTCACGGTGGGGTTAGATACCTTCAAAATGGAGATGTTTCGCTTGTGATAGAAGCTCTAAAAGAACGTGGTCTTATGCGAAAAAATGCACCGCATTTAGTTCGTGACATGAGTTTTGTAATTCCTTCATATGACTGGTGGACCAGTCCATTTTATGGCTTAGGATTAAAAATTTATGATATGATGTCGGGAAAGTTAGGTTTGGGTCCCTCTACAATTCTAGATCGAAAAGAAACAATTTCATTAATACCCAATGTTAATAAAAAGGGTTTAAAAGGCGGAGTAATTTACCAAGATGCCCAGTTTGATGATGCCAGAATGGCCATAAGCCTAGCATTAACAGCTTCACAAGAAGGGGCTTGCCTCCTAAATTATATTAATGTAATAGGAATTAATAAAGAAAATAATCTGATAACAGGAGTGACTATTAAAAATGAAGTTAGTGGTTTAGAAAAGGAAATTAAGGGAAAAGTAGTGATAAATGCAACTGGAGTTTTCTCTGATGAAATAATTGCTCTAGATTATCCTGAATCAAAACCTAAGATTCGTCCTTCCCAAGGAGTTCATTTAGTTGTTGATAAAATATTTTTAAACGGTCCACATGCAATTATGGTTCCTCACACTTCAGATGGACGTGTTCTTTTTGCTGTCCCATGGAATGGTTATGTTGTTTTAGGAACAACAGATACCCCTGTAGAATTTGCTTTAGAAGAACCTATTGCTATGGAAAGTGAAATTGATTTTATTCTTGAAAATACTGGAGTATATATGACAAAAAAACCAACCCGAAAAGATGTGAAAAGTGTCTTTACTGGACTTAGACCCTTAGCTGCATCAAAAGGAGATTCAGAAAAAACAAAAGAAATTTCAAGAAGCCATAAAATAACCATTAGTAATAGTGGATTAGTAAGTATCTTGGGTGGTAAATGGACAACCTATAGAAAAATTGCTGAAGATGCTGTAAATACAGCACAAGCAGTTGGTGGATTACCTGAAAGAAAATGTAATACAGAACACCTCCCCATTTTTGGACATGATCACAAAACAAAATGGACAGAACCTCTGTACTTTTACGGAACAGAAGCTCTCAAGATAAAAGCCATTAACCCTGAAAAAGCAGGCACATCATTATCAAAGAGTTTTTTTATTTCAGAAAATCAAATCATATGGGCCATTCAACAAGAAATGGCACTTACCTTAGAAGATGTATTAGCTCGAAGGACTCGTTGTTTATTTCTTGACGCCAAAGAAACTGAGAGCATAGCGCCCAAAGTTGCTGAAATAATGTCTAAAACACTCGGTTTTGAAAAGACTTGGGAAGAAAACCAAGTGAAACAATTTATTGAATTAATTAAAACGTATCAATTATGATTATGCATCCATTCATTGCTGAATTTATAGGTACTACTATCTTACTCCTTCTTGGAGCAGGAGTTGTAGCAAATGTAAACTTAAAAAAAACAATAGCTGAAGCACAGAATCCCTGGATATTAATAACTAGTGCATGGGGATTTGCAGTATTCGTAGGTGTTTTTATAAGCGCACAATCAAGTGGCGCCCATTTAAATCCTGCTGTTACAATTGGGTTAGCAATAGCTGGAAAATTTTCTTGGTCTTTGGTTCCGATGTACTTTGGTGCACAATTATTAGGAGCAATGCTGGGAAGTTGGCTTGCTTATTTAACCTACATTGATCACTATAAAGCAACCAAAGATGAGGATGCTGTTAGAAGTACATTTTGTACTGGACCTGCCATTAGAAATATAAAAAATAATTTATTTAGTGAAGGTATTGGAACATTCTTATTGGTATTTGGAGCACTATTTATTGTAAGTCCTAATATTGAAATTGTTGGTACAGAAGTAGAAAATTTTGGCTTAGGTGCCCTTGATGCATTACCCATTGGAATTGTGGTTTGGGTAATTGGAATTGCACTTGGCGGAACCACTGGCTATGCGATCAATCCAGCACGTGACTTTGGTCCACGTTTAGTATATCAAATGCTTCCAAGAAAAAATAAAAATGCAGATTGGTCCTATGCTTGGGTTCCAATAGTAGGCCCTTTTATAGGTGGAAGTATAGCAGGATTACTTTATTCAATTATTGCTTCTTTTTAAAAAAAACCTGTATTAGCGTGCCTTTTGTATAAACTCCTAAAAATCACGTTTAAGGCTACTCCACTGTTCAAGGATCTGCTCAAGGCAGCTTGCTTTAGCAATAGAAACTCACCTTTCCAAATTAAAAGCTCGTTGAGTTTATCAAAAAAATACTAATACAGGTAGTGTTATAATTTTATTAAAACTTAATATGCCGCTATATGAACCTCAATCATATCAATGAGTTCTTTCACCTTCTCTTTCGATTCATCTTTGAAGGAACTTGTATTTCCTCTTGATTGTTCCGATTGAGCTGCAAATTGAAGTGCACACATAGCAAGAACATCTTGCTTATCCCTAACAGCATAATTCTTTTCAAGTTGTTGTATGGTAGTTTCAATTTTTTTTGCAGAAGCTCTCAGGGAGGCTTCCTGCTCGGGAGCAACCGAAAGAGGATAAACTCTATTTGCAATTGTTATCTTTATTTTTAATAAATCACTCATAATACTCAATTCATTTCTGAAACTTGTTGAATACAAAAATCAACTTCTTTTATTAAACTGTTTATCTTACTTTTTGTTTCTTGATTTCCATCATTACTGCCAAGTAAATTATTTGCAATTTTCAATGACTTATTTTCACTCTCAAGAATAATGTATTTTTGATTGATCTCATTAAAATTGAATTCTAAAATATCGTTTTGTTCCTTAAGTTTAACTAAATCTAGGTGATTTCCTTTTAGTTTATTGAGTAGCCCAATAATTTTTTCTTCTAAAATTATAATCTCTGATTTATTTTCTTGCATTTTTGTTAATATAATAATCCACTTTAACAAAGTTATTCAATCTTTTTGAATTCAAACCGGAAGCTAACATTGTTTTAAAAAATTTAATAAACCTACTCATTGTACTTTTTTTATTTAATTAAAATAGCTTGTAAATATTTGATTTTTTATATTGCATATCGATAATTATAATTTTTAAAGAGTTATTTCCTTTGATTTTAAAACATTTTTTAATTGTCCTGTTAATTTCTAAAATATTAGTAAGTCAGGAAAAAAATAATTTTGTTGTCCCCCTAGATATCCCGCTTAAACTTTCAGGAACTTTTGGAGAATTAAGAGGTAATCATTTTCATGCAGGAATTGATATTAGAACTCAAGGTCGTGAGGGTTTTAAAATAGGAAGTGTTAAGTCTGGTAAAATAAATCGTATTCGTGTTAGCACAAGTGGCTATGGAAAAGCACTTTACATAGAGCACCTTGATGGTACTACTTCTGTTTATGCACATCTTAAAAAATTTTCGCCTAGAATAGAGACTCATGTTAAAGAGCAACAATACCTTAAAGAATCATATACAATTCAAATTTTTCCAAAAGGGGATAAATTAAATATTGATCAAGGTGAAATAATTGGGTATTCTGGGAATACAGGTGGATCTAATGGACCTCACCTTCATTTTGAAATGCGAAACTCTAAAGATCAAAGCCCTATTAATCCCATGTTGTTTCCTTTTGAAATTGAAGACACAGAGCGACCTCAAATTAAAAATTTCTATTTATTTAAATCAAATGAAAATGACTACATAAAAAAAGAATACTCTCTTATTCGTAAAAACGATAGTGTTTATACAACTCCAACAATTAATACCGAGGGTTCTATTCATGTTGGATTACGTCTATTTGATAGACAAGATTTTTCTTACAACAAAAACGGAATTCATAAAGCATCCGTTCTTTTAAATGGCAAAGAACAATTTTCTTTTACCATGGATACAATATCATTTAATGATTCGGATAAAATTAATTTAATGATTGATTATGAAACACTCAAAAAAGATAATATAAGAATTCAACGCTTTGCTGCTATAGGAAATTCTAGTTTTAGTTTTGTTAATTCTAAAAAACAGAATGGGGAATTAAATATTAAACCAAATAATTCATACCAATTAACACTAAAAATAAGTGATTTTAAAGGGAACACAAGTTATTTAGAGACTTATATATTAGGTGTATCAAAACTTTTATTACCTAAGAAAAAATCCATGAATTTAATGAATCCTATTATGGATTACTTTTATGAATATAAATCAAGCAGTGTTTATTTTCCAAAAGAAACTTTTTACAAAGAAGTATCTATTTATTCAGAACAAGTTGGAGATACCTTAAAGGTTGGTGAAGATATTATCCCTCTCAAAAAGTCATTTAAAGTAAGTTTTAGTATACCTAAAATGGATAGTTTAAAAAGTGCTCAGTCTTTTATTGGTAAATTTGACCTAAAAGGAAAATCTCGATTTTTAAGTAATAAAATTAAAAATGGAGTTTTGGAAGGATCTTCGAAAACCCTTGGAAACTTCATGATTTTTAGAGATAGTATAGCTCCTGAAATTCTACCTATTAATTTCAAAAACAAGCAATGGCTCTCAAATTATAATTTTCTAAAACTTAAAATTGATGATGATTTTACAGGAATAAAATCATATCGAGGTGAACTAGACGGTCAATGGATTCTATTAGAATACGAACCAAAAAATAAAACATTAATATATGATCTTAACGATCTTACTTCTGATAAAGCGTTACACCAATTAACAATTAAAGCCGAAGATCTTGTTGGAAATAAAACTGAGTATTCTATTGAGTTTTACAGAAAAAAATAAAATATTTATTATATCTAATTAATTTTTAAACTCTTTAAAAACCTCAATTAGGTAATCTACTTCTTTTTTGGAATTATAAATGGAGAAAGAAAATCGCAAAGAGGGCCAATCATTTATGGGTGCTCGTTGAATAGCATTTAAAACATGTGATCCTGACCCACTTCCTGACTGACATGCACTTCCTTTAGAACAGGCAATTCCTTTTAAGTCAAGATGAAAATCTAATAATGATGATTTTTCTTTAGAAATAGGGAAAGATACATTTACCAGTGTAAAAGTACTTCCGTTATCCGAACCTGAGAGTCCATTGAAAACTATATTTGGGAAAAGCTTACTTATTTCTATAATAAAATATTTTTTTATGTCTAATATCTGCTTTTTTTCAAAGACTAAATTGGCGTAAGCTATTTCAAGCGCTTTACACATTCCAACAATATTATGAACTGATTCAGTTCCAGCACGAAGTCCTCGTTCTTGTGATCCTCCGTGAATGAAAGGTTGAAGCCCAGAGTTTTTACGTACAAAAGAAAATCCAACTCCTTTAGGCCCATGGAATTTATGTGCTGCTGCAGATAAAAAATCAATTGGGAGTTCTTTCATATCAAACTCATAATGCCCAACTCCTTGAACAGCATCGGTATGAAATAAAGCGTTATTAGCGTGACATAATTCCCCTACTTTTTTTAAATCCAATATATTCCCTATTTCATTATTAATATGCATTAAGGAAACTAATTTTTTAGAAGTATCTTTTTGTAATAATGAGGCAAGATTATTTAAATCTATAGAACCATCATCTAAAAGGTTTACATATAAAACTTCTATATCATTTAATAGTTTCAAAGCATCCATTGCATGAAGGATTGCATGGTGTTCAATAGAAGATGAAATGATAGTCTTAACTCCTAAATCTTTCACTGCACTATGCAATATCATATTATCAGACTCCGTTCCCCCAGAGGTAAAGATGATTTCTTGAGGAGCCGCATTTAATGCGGTAGCAATTCCTTTTCTCGCAGTTTCAAGATTTGTTTTAGCTGTTCTTCCATAAGCATGAACTGAAGATGGATTTCCAAAACAATTTTCCATAACAGAAGAAATTGCTTGAATTACTTCTGTTCTAA
>Ga0307995_1000883_pt1 | contig 19454 bp, 20 predicted proteins | sample EllFjometagen262_FD_203132 | JGI IMG/M metagenome (GOLD analysis project Ga0307995, IMG submission 203132) | Marine microbial communities from Ellis Fjord, Antarctic Ocean - #262 | ecosystem: Environmental > Aquatic > Marine > Unclassified | place: Southern Ocean | collected 2014-11-02
TAGCTGAATTAATTAATGTACCTATCGAACTATGTATCGATACTGCTTACGATGAGATTAAAAATCGTTCAGGCAAGATGGTTAACGGAACGTTTAAAAAAGACTAGTATGATAGGTAAAGAAATAGTATTCAGAGATCCTGTTGTCGAAAGAGTTGTTGATAAATTCGTACACAGATCAGATGTGGGCTTTAAAAAGTATGGTAGAACATTACATACCGAACGTACAGGTAAACATAAAGACTTAGCTGGTTATCTTAACGATATACAAGAAGAGCTTATGGATGCTGTGCTATACATACAAGCTGCACGCGAAGAGCTTGAGGAAATAGAAGCTCCTAAACACCATGTAGGTAGTGATAAAGTTATCTATATGGATCAAACTGGTTACGATGATGAAACGGAAGATTAGTAGAAAAAGAGGACCTGTCAGAGCTAAGAAAGTTAGCTTTGACGGGATCAACTTCGCTTCTGGGCTAGAGAAACATATGTATGTAGCTCTTAAGAAAGCTAAGATAAAGGCTAAGTATGAAGGCCAAACGTACGTTGTTCAAGAAGGTTTTGAGTTTGATGTTAAGAGTTATGAGCGTCAAGGTAATGGAAAAGGAGAGTTTAAAAATAGAGGTGAGAAAAAGATCTTACCAATTAAATACACTCCAGACTTTGTAAGTGATTCATTTATAATAGAATGCAAAGGAAGAGCAAATGAAAGCTTCCCGTTACGTTGGAAAATGTTTAAAAAATATGTAAAAGCGCATATGCCTCATGTGATTATATACAAACCTCAGAACCAGAAGGAATGCGGCGAAGTAGTAGAATTAATAACCAAACACTCTAATAAATGAAAAAGAATACTTGGGAATTAAGCTTCGGCACACTGCCTGGTTTATTAATCGGTATGAGATCTTATATCGACCCTCAAAAAACAAGCCACGTACTTTACCTAGTATTTGTGGATATTTGCCTAACAATATATAATGAATAATTAATGAATCAAAATAATAAAATATTATCGGACATCACTGTGCATATGAAATATGCGAAGTTTGTTCCAGAGTTAAACAGAAGGGAAACATGGGAGGAGTTAGTTACAAGAAATAAAGAGATGCATCAAAAGAGGTATCCTGACTTGTATAACGAAATAGAAGAAAATTATAGATATGTATATAAAAAGAAAGTTTTACCAAGTATGCGAAGCCTTCAGTTCAGCGGTAAACCAATTGAAATCTCACCCAACCGATTATACAATTGCTCGTATTTACCTATTGATCATACTGATAGTTTTAGTGAAACTATGTTTCTGTTACTATCAGGCTGTGGCGTAGGTTATTCAGTACAAAAACACCATATAGAAAAGCTACCATATGTAACAAAGCCTTTTGAAATGAGGACTAGAAGATTTGTTGTTGGTGATAGCATTGAAGGTTGGTCAGATGCAATCAAAGTTTTAATCAAGTCTTATTTGGGTCGTAAGAGATCATCTAAGGTAAAGTTTGATTATTCTGATATTAGACCAAAGGGTGCAAGGCTTGTGACCTCTGGTGGAAAAGCACCTGGACCACAACCACTAAAAGAATGTTTATTAAAAATTAAAGGTATATTAGATGCGAAAGAAGATGGCGGAAAGCTTACTACTCTTGAAGTTCATGATATTGTTTGTCATATTGCTGATGCTGTTCTTGCCGGTGGTATTCGTAGAGCAGCTCTTATTAGTTTATTTTCGGCTTACGACGAGGAAATGATATCATGTAAGTCAGGTAACTGGTGGGAAACAGATCCACAACGTGGACGTGCTAATAACTCTGCAGTACTTATAAGACATAAGATTACTAAAGAGTTTTTTATGAGTTTATGGAAACGTATTGAGCTATCTGGTTCTGGTGAACCTGGTATATATTTTAATAACGATAAAGACTGGGGGACAAACCCTTGCTGTGAGATAGCTTTACGCCCATTTCAGTTCTGTAACTTATGCGAAGTAAATGTATCTAACGTAGCTGATCAAGATGATCTTAATGCTAGAGTGAAAGCTGCAGCATTTATTGGTACATTACAAGCTGGATATACAGAGTTTCATTACTTAAGAGAAATATGGCAAGATACTACAGAGAGAGATGCACTGGTAGGTGTGTCAATGACGGGTATAGCATCCAATACAGTGACTAAGATGGATATGCCTAAAGCTGCTGATGTAGTTAAACGTGAGAATTCTAGAGTTGCAAAGCTTATAGGAATAAATAAAGCTGCAAGAACAACATGTGTAAAACCAGCTGGGACTACATCTCTTGTACTTGGAACATCATCAGGTATTCATGCATGGCATAATGATTACTATATACGTAGATTGCGTGTTGGTAAGAATGAGGCTATATATAAGTACCTAATACAAAATCATCCTGAACTTGTTCAAGATGAATACTTCAGACCACACGATACTGCTGTGATTGAAATACCACAAGAATCACCTAAAGGCTCTATATTAAGAACTGAGTCTGCATTTGACTTACTCAAAAGAGTAAAACAAGTTGCCACTGAATGGGTTAAGCCTGGTCACAGGACTGGGTCAAACACCCATAACGTATCAGCAACTATAAGTCTAAAAGAAGATGAATGGGATAAAGCTGGTGATTGGATGTGGGAAAATAGAGACTGCTACAATGGTCTATCTGTTCTACCTTATAACGGTGGGACATACACTCAAGCTCCTTTCGAGGATATAACTAAGAAGAAGTTTGAGAAGTTAGCTAAACTATTACAAGATGTAAATTTAGAAAACGTAATGGAAGAAACTGACGAAACGGATCTATCAGGTGAATTAGCTTGTGCCGGTGGATCTTGTGAAATAACAAGCTTATAACTAATTAATAAATTATGAAAAATGTTTTAATGAGTTTTGCTTTAGCAGTACTGTGTACTGTAAGTGTTAACGCTCAAAATGTAGAAAAAAGTTGTTGTAAAGATAATGCTAAAGGTACTTGGTACGTAGGGGCAAATGATATTGCCAACGTAGCTTGGACTGAATGGGCATTAGCTCCAACTGTAGGTTATGCTATCAATGATAACTTAGCTATTGGTGTAAATTTATCGCAAACAGATTCTATTGCGGATGTGGTAATTGATTTAAACGCTAGATATTTCTGGAAAGGATATTTTGTTTATGGATCTTTACCTAATCTAGATACGGATATGTTAAGTGTAGGCTTTGGTAAGATGTTTACATTACACCGAGGTGTATATGTTGATCCTAAAGTAGTTCATAACTTGAACGAAGGAACAACAAACTTAATGTTAGGCGTAGGTCTTAAATTTTAGTATTAACTTAAAAAGAAAACAAAATGGACAAAGTATTTGATTATTTAAATGGATTTTTTAATGGCTTAATGGGAGTGTTAATGACTCTATTACCATTAACAATCATATGGGAGGTATTAACTGGAGGCGCTTTATTTGGAATGGATATCATTGCAAATCTAACAGCTTTAGTTACTGGCTTTGGAACAGGGGGTTTTGCTGGACTAGTTGTTTTAGTCTTAGTAGCAAGTCTTTTTGTCAAAAAATAGTATTAACTTAAAAATTAAATTAAATGGATTTTAATAAAGTAGCGGGTATTTATGATCAATTACAAGATCTAGTAAATGATACTCAGTCAGACATGACTAAATTTGTAGAAGGCAATAACTCTGCAGGAACAAGAGTTAGAAAAGCAATGCAAACAATAAAAGGTTTGGCGCAAGAGCTAAGAGTTGAAGTACAGAGCCAGAAGAACTCTGAGTTTTAAACTAAAACATTAGTAAAAATAAAAGGGATAGCCATTGCGGTTATCCCTTTTTTTATACTGCTACTGTAAATATAGCGATCATGATAGCTAAGTATATTAGCCAACTAAGATCTGTTTGTTTTCTTTCCATGACTATATAGTCACTTGCTGCTATACACTGTTACACCTTACAACACTAAGTAATTGCTAAATTATACGTCGGTGAAATCGTCGTAAGCAGTTAAAGCTTTCATCGCTGTATATGCTTGCTTGATAATGTTTAAGTTTACTCCATTAGCAACTGATGGTGTAAATTGAAATTCTTTATGATCATAGTGTAGTTCTGGTGTAGCCGCGTAAGTAGCTGCATCCTTGTAAAACTTTACCATAAAGTAAGCGCTTAATGTTTTAACCACGTTATCATCTATGTCTTTACTATAATTACAGTCATGATTTGCTCTATCAACAACACAGTGTGTGTCTGCTATAGATATTCCTTTATATACTACTGTTCCTTTTAATGCCATTTTTTTTATTTTATTATTATTGAGGTCCGTCTTGCCACCACTCACCATCAGGATCGTTTAATATTGTTAATATTTCTTGATTAGTGTATTGTGTTTTACCTGTTAAAAAGCTAGGTGTACTTTCTTTAAACTTTACAAACGTTTTTGTTCTATCTATATTGTATCTTAACGTTTCGGTAGAAGTTTCTTCTATTTGCGAAAAATCTAAAGAACTTATATCGCTACTATCTATTATTACATATTTTTTTGCCATATTAAGGTGTATCTGTGCTATCTATGTTTGTACTATTGTTTATTGTTAAGGCAAAAGAGTTTGATGAGTCATCTGCTAGCGAAGTATCTCCATCACTATAAGCTTCCATAGTGTAATACGCCATTAAACCTGAATGACTAGACTCGTCTTTTGGTGATCCTGAATTATATATAGTTGATACTTCACCTGCTGATAAAACATCACTAAATACAGCTATGTCGTTCATGTGACCGTTGAAATAAGCATTGGTTGCTATGTTGTTTCTACCAATTATAAAATGAGCTGGCGGCGATCCATCATTCCACGTATTTCCTATGGCATCTGTATCTGTTTGTGATCCGTCTACATATAATCTAACTATATTTCCAGCAGCAGATTTACCACCAGAAAACCAAGTCATTACAACGTGGTGCCAAGTGTCATCACCTTCTAAACCACTACCAGAATCAACTGTATTAGCGGTACCACCTAGTTTAACACTACCTCTTATTACGCCAGAAGCATTTTGCCAAAGAATAAATAGCTGATTATCAGTACCTGATTCAGCGGTTATTTGCCACATAATTCCATTTGCAGACATTGCATCTAATTTAACCCACATACTAACAGAGCCTGTTGTTTCTAAAGCGTTAGAAGCAGGAAGATCACCAGTTGCACTTAAGTAATCATTAGCACCATCAAAATCAAAACTTATATCGTCACTAAAAGAAGAAAGATCATGGTCATAAGCATAAAACTCAGACATTAAATGAGGTGTGTTACCATTAGGTCTATCGTTAGCAGCATTATCAGTATTTATTGTAGCTACAGTACCATCAGAACAGTCTTCAAGACTAGATGCTGTTGTTGCACTAGCATTGTAAGTATTAGTAGCTAGCTCGGCTCTGATACCAGCAAGACTTATAGCACCACTACTTGGAACTGCCATTGATCATTGCTTTTAGTTCATCAATTTGTTTTTGTTGATCTTTAACAGCTTCTATCAAATAACCAACTAAGTTACCGTAAGAAACTCCTAAAGTCCCTTGTGACTCACTAACTAGCTCTGGAGCAACTTCCTGCATTTCTTGAGCAATAACTCCTGAGCTTTGTTCCTTAGTGTCTTTTCTAGTAAAACTAACACCTCTCATTTCTAAAACTTTTTTACCATCTAAAGTTTGTATATTTTCTTTTAATTTTCTATCAGAAAAAGCTACAACATCATTGTTAAAAGTAGCTTTACCAGCCGCAGCCATGTCTATTGACAAAGCCGTGATAGCAGTACTGCCATCAATTCCTTTTACTCCCCATATTTTATCAGCAACAGAAAGCACATTGTAAAAGTGTCCAGAGTTTGTAAAGTTAAAAGTAAGTCTACTAGCACCAGCGTCTTTAATTATAACGTCATTGGTATCGGCATCTAATATTATATCACCAGGAGCATCAACAGTAAAATCACCACTACCACTCTCTGTAAGAGTTACCGCGTTACTACCGTCACCTGTTATAGATACGGCACCAGCGCTTACAACTAAAGCTCCAGCTATATCAGCAGCGCCATCTATATCTAAAGTGTCAGCTTGAACTTCGCCTGTTACTTCAATACCAGCAGATACTGTTTTAAATTTTACAGCATTACCTGCGTATAAACTTACTTCTTGAGCTCCAGTACCTGCAAAATAAGCTAGGTATTCATTTCCACTTGCGCTTTGTATTGCTAATGCTGATGCGTATAATTTTAACTCTCCAGGTCCAGCATCTTTTATATAACTATTACTACCATCGTGGTACAACTGCAAATCGTTACCAGTACCTAAATATAAATACGTGCTGTCTTTAAGTTCTAAAGCATCACCGCTTTCGTCCCACTGTAAATACGCGCCAGATGTAGCCCCATAAAAGAAAACATCATGACCAGTATCATCTACACCTACTTGAACCGTGCCTGCTACGTGGAGTTTAGAAGCTGGAGCCACGGTTCCTATACCAACTTTTCCGTCTTCGTGCCACGACATTACTCTTGTACCTCCAGAAATACCCACATCAATATAATCATCAACTCCTTCTCCAGATCTAGCACCAAAACTAAAAGCTTCATTACCCGTGAAGTTAACATTTAAGAAATCAGCTCCACCGCTAGCAACCGTAGTAGTGATTGAACCAGATATGTCAGCCGCTCCGTTTATGTCTAAGGTTGTAGCTTCTAGTTCGCCCGCAAAAGTAGTTTTAGATGTTGTTATTGTTTGTCTAACAGAACCACCGCACGTTAATTGTATTGTATCAGCAGAACTTTCTCTTATACTTGTGTTCCCACCACCATCTAAATATAAATGTTTTGTAGCGCCTAAATATATATGGCTACTAGGTACTAAAGTTGTACAGCTAATACTTCCTGCAAATATTCCCTTACCACCAGCTGACATATCTAAAGTAAGAGCTGTTATAGCTGAACCACCGTCATTACCATTAAATTTAATATCTCCATTTGAAATCTCTGATTTTAATTCTAAATCATTTCCATTTAGTTTTATTAAACCTTTATTTGAACCTCCATCTGCAAGAACTACTTGTCCTGTATCTGAATCAAGTATTATGTTTCCTGTTGCGTCAATAGTAAAAACACCAGTGCCACTTTCCGTAAGAGTTACTGCATTACTACCGTCACCTGTTATTGACAAAGCACCACCATTACATAACATATTACCTTGAACCTCTATACCGTCACCACTAAAAAGAACCAATCCACTATCATCAATAGCTATTGCATCTGGATCAGAAGCAGAACCTATGTTACCATCATCTCCTATTATTATATGCCCTGCAGTTACATTACCTGACGCACCTATAGTAGTAGCACCACTCAACGCACCATTCATAGTTATGGCATCTACTCCAGTCAAAGCTCCACTTATATCTGCAGCACCGTCTATATTTAAAGTATCACCTTGAACCTCTCCTGTTACTTCAATACCACCAGATACTGTTTCTAATTTAGTAGCACCACTATATCTTAAAGTAACTCCATTACTAACTAATTCTACATTAGAGTTTCCTCCAGCATGTAGTATAATTCTATCGCCAGCAGGAAAACCTATTAAAGTGTTGCTATCACCGTTGTGCACTATATATTCAGGTATTGTAATTGCACCGTTTACAGAAAGTGGAGTATTAATTGTAGTTGCTGTGTTAGTAACTTCAAATCTTTCCGTACCACCAGTTACAACTCTCCACTCATCAGCATTGTGAAATCCAAAGTAGGTATTAGTGTCACCAGCATGTATAATAGAGTTTATAATAGTAACGTCACCACCTAAAGTTAAAGTCCCTGATATATCAGCGTTACCGTTTATGTCTAAGCTACTGGCTTCAACTTCGCCTGGAAACACCCAGTTACCATCTTTACTGTAAGTAGTTGTATTAAAATTAGCACTACCACTTTGTCTAGTGTATAAGTTCATTTGACCACCTCGATTGCTACCATCACCAGCGCTTGTTTGAGCTCTTATTAAAGCTATTCTATCATCCGTGCCTTGTGCTGCTGTTGTATCAAACTCTATATCACCAACTATTGTATTATCTCCAGTAGTATTTCTTCTTAGTTTTAATGTTGATACAGCGTTTGTACCAGGGTTTATTGTAACAATACCATCACTATTTATTATGCCAACATCTAACGTTCCTGATATATCAGCATTACCATCTATATCTAAACTATCAGCTTGTAACTCACCTGTAATATCTACACCGTCAGTTTTAGTATGTAATTTAGCTGCATTATCATAAAGTAATTCAACGTATTCGTTTTCTCTACATCTTACCGCCCAAGATCCTGTACCGTCCAAGAAACCAAAGCTTGCAGTTGACGCACCATCCCAATACAAATAACCCATTGTTTCAGCGTCACCATCTTGGAATATTATACCACCGTTAGTAGTGCTTGCTGATTTTGCTTTTAAATAATTATTGTTTCCTCCTCCAAAAAATTTGAAACCATCATCAAACGTTATCTCGTTAACTCCAGTTATGTTTTGATTACCCATAGCTATAGCACCAGACATTGTACCGCCAGCCTTTTGTAGTGCTGTACCAGCAGTTGTTGTGGTTGAGGTTAATATTGCATCTCTAGTAGCTATGTCTATTCCATCAACCGTTCCACTTACCGCTATATCACCCGCAAAAGTGGCTTGACTACCGTTTAGTACAAACCAATTCTCACTAAGAGGTGCTGTCGCGGAGTTGTTATCCGTGTGTCCCTCTTCGGTATCAGACCTACCAAACGCAATGACATCATCACCAATCAAAGCAATAGCGTGGTCAGCGGTACTATTACCAGGGGCTTTCAAATATATGTAGTCACCAACGTTAGATAACCAACCTTGATATATGACATCGTGAGTGGTAGCATTACTCCAACCTGTGTTTGATTTTTTTATTAACGAACCACCTGCGGTAAAATGTATTTGATCACCGAGAGTTGTAATTCCAGTAATATCAGCTGCACCATTAATGTCTAAAGAAGTACCAGTTAGTGTAGTACCAGTAATTGTACCTGCACCAGTTATATTTTGACTACCCATCGCAATCGCGCCAGACATTGTGCCACCAGCTAAAGGTAGTTTTGTAGCTATACTATTAGTAACAGTTGTGCTAAAAGAAGCATCATCACCTAGAGCTGCGGCTAATTCGTTTAATGTATTAAGTGCTCCTGGGGAAGAATCCACTAGGTTTGCAATTTCGCTTTGTATTTTATCTAAAACACCGGCCGATGTCATGATATGAGCATCATCATCAGTAAACTCTCCTGAGTCATCAACGCCCGTTATAGTATTACCGTCTAAAATAAAACCAACTAGACTTGTGTTAGCACTAAATGTTTTAGCTCCAGAAAAAGTTTGCGTTGTAGATAAATGAGCTGTATCAGAGTCTAAATCAGCGGAAGGTATTGTATCCCCGCTTGTGTAAACAGTTTCCCACGAACTCCAACTATTATCATCGTTCATACCTCTAACTTTTAAAGCATTCGCACCACCTGTTCTTTGGTGAAACATTTGAAAGCCAAATCCTGACGAACCTTTGTCGTTACCAATAGAAATCATAGTTCCGTATGGATGACCTGGTGAGCTAGTTGAGCCACTATTAGTATTGTACATGTTATAAAAACCCGACCTGTCTAAGTTGTCAAAGTTTTGAGCACCAGACAACATTATTGGGTGGGCATCAAAGCCTGCATCAAAAAACTTTTGACCTGTAAAAGTTTGAGCTTCAGATAAATGAGCTGTATCAGAGTCCAAGTAAGCAGACGCTATTGGAGTAGAGGAGGTTACTGTTCCACTAAAACTAGGGCTTACTAAAGCTAAAGTAGTATCGCTAGAGCCCAACGTTAGTGTAACTCCACTTGAACCATTTTCGGCTTTTATACTACCTGATTGCTCAAATAGAATATCTACATTGTTTGTACCATCTCCAATGTAAATGTCGGAAGCTCCATCACCAAGCAATATATCTCCAACAGCATTACTCAATACTAGGTTGTTACCATCTTGCGCTATCTTACCAGCATTAACACCCCCAGCGGTTCTAAACTGAAGATCATTTGCGTTCTCTAAAACTATATCACTTAAAAATTTCATATTCTTCCGCTTATTCGTTTTTTACCCGTGTTAAATGCAGATCTTGATTGTATCTTTTTACCATACGAAATGGAGTGTACGGATGCGCCGGGATGTATGTTTGACGTAAGTACTTGTATATCTTTTGCTTGCATTCCAGAGTTCTGCCCACTGTTTCCATCGAAACAATAACCAAAAACCAGGTTGTAACTTTCTTTTTGGGCAGCTATAGTTAAGTCTTTTGTTTCAAAAGCACCAATACAAGCGTTGGTGTGTACAATGGCTTCTACAAAACCTTCTGCTAGTTTACCCTGTGCGTCTGCTGACGATCTCCAGGTGCTAATATTGTTAACCATGTTATGATCTTGATTCCCAGAAAAATTAGATGCTCCCGTTATGTGCCTACCTCCATTCCACCCTCCATTTTTACTTGGCCTAGCATATAACCAAGGTTGGTGTGTAGTGCTGTAGCTAGTTGGACCATTTCCTCCATCGTGCTTTAGTGCATTCATCATAGCCACAGATCTTAGTTTAACAACCGTGTTTGCTGGGACGTAAATCTCATCTAAAAAACTTTTTCTATTGTTGTTTGCAATTAAATAATCCCAATATTGAGTACCCCTTTTCTTTATCCTAGTTAAATTTCTTCCCATTTCAACCATCTCCCCATTAACATACCCATGGTCATACCATATCATCCTACCTGTCTTCCCGTTGTTTCTCCAAGCATCATTGTAACTGCTACTACCGTGATCTACGTAGCTAGCTTTGTTAAGCCCAGCTGGTCCACCATAATAAGGGCTGCTGCCATCCCAACTATTTGGCATAATCTTACTGTTAACCCACGCTATATTAGTGTGTCTATCAGCTATATAAATAGATCTATATCTGTCAAACAACATTCTATCAAACTCAACATTATGCACATTACTTCCAAAATAAAAAGCTCTATTTTGAAGTTGACAATCAACGTGTCTAATACTGTTAGCTGAATTCTGAGTCATGTTATACCACATTGACCCGTAATCCTCAGCCATTCTGAGAAACAAGTATGATATTTCACTGTGCTCTCCATATATAGCTTCCTGCTGTGTATTAGCGTAATTAGATACCATTGAAATATGCCCATGAGCTTTTATGAAGTAACCACTACTCCATCTCCATAACCCTCTACCAGTACCAATCGTTACGTTATTATTAATAAGTACACCATATGGATGACGTACGCATAATGCTGGGTAGGAATCCCCATTTGTAGTAGGGTTGCATGTTAAACTATAAGCAGTTACACTGCAACCACTTATGTAGTTTTCCCCAGTTTGGCTAACACCGCCAGATGTATGCACTGTTGTATTATCATGTGTTGAGCCTGTTGTATTTGTTTGTAACCTACCGTTATAACCAGCTATGGTAACACCAGCCCTGAAATTAGTACTATCACCAGTGTTGTAGCCTAGGTTTTTAAAATATACATTTTTTATTTTTACCCTTCTTGTAGGGGCTGCATTATAATTGGTGGACGTCCAGTACTTTACATTAAAAAATACCCTAGCAGTATTTTGGTCACCATCAGCAACCTCATCACCATTCGCGGCACAAGCTTTTATAACTACATCTCTTGTTATCTTAACAACTATAGATCCAGCATCTGAAAGATAAGGTACAACTCTATCCAGGGTTAGGGTGTTACCACTCTTACTTTGTACGGTATATAATATGTTATGTCTCCAGTGGTTAGTTTCACTACCACTAGCATACTGATTATAACTGTTAGCTACTGTTTGGGGTTCTAAAGATAGAACGTCACCAGCGGAGAAATCAGCGGCATCATTTAAAACTATATCAGCTGATGAACTAATTGATGTTATAGCGGTAGCTAGTGATGAGGCTAGTTTTCTAACTTTCCTCGTGTCAGCATGAGTCTTTTCAGTATACCCCATATATGCTATCTCCCCCGCAACGTCACCACCCACACTAGATCCAAAAGTAATTATATTACCAGATATTGCGGTTATTTCTAAAGCGTTTCTATTACCACCTGTTCCGAATACAATTTTGTAACCAACTCTAAACACAGCGGCGTCATCTACTTTTATTGTAGCTCCACTCTTAGATTGAACTACGGTTGTTGGCGGTGTGAATTGCCTTATGTATAATCTCTTGTTAGTAGTATCAACATCATGAATGTAAAAGCATTCGTCGACAGAATATCTGTAATCAACTTCATAGTCATATAGAGAGATCATATCCCCAGCGGCAAAACCCGTTACAGCATCAACTGTTAGGTATGTAGAGCCAGCGACATGAGTACCATCTAACTGTGTGTTAGCCGTAGGTATACCACCATCTATCTGAACACCACACCAAAGTCTAGCATCCACTTGTATACCGTGTTGAGCTGAGTTATCACCTGATATTTTTATCTCCGTCCCACCAACCATGCTAAGTAGAGATCCAGAAGCAGTTGTACCCTCCACGAACTCACCTGTATTAGTAGATGAGTGACTAGTATTTTTAACCGTCATCCTACCGTTTAAATGCATTTTACCCCCATCAGCGAAGTGGAGGTTACCATCAATAGTTACGTTATCGGTTATAGCTGATTGTATATTAGTGCTTACAGTAACCTTGTGCCCGTGAGCAATAACAACTAGATCATTATTAGCAGGAATAGACCCACCAACCCAAGTTGATGTAGTGTGCCAATTACCTGTTTGTGTACTAGTTATTGTTGCCATCTATTTCTATTTCTTCAAATTGAGTTTGGTATACAGATACGTTTAAAGGTATTTCAAATGTAAGCTCGTCGTCGTTGTCTACTATTTGAGTAACAGTAGCTTCCATTCCAGCTTCGTCATCTGTTAGCATTACCGTGCCAGTAGACTTATTATAATTTATTTTTATAATCATTTAATTTAATTTAATTATGTCCTATGTGTATGCTATAGTACCAGATGCTGTAGCTCCTTTCATTGATGTTATTATACACCTAACGTCGTTAGGAGGTGGAGTTCCAAAGTCAATTGAGATTACACTTGTACTAGCCGTACTCATGTCATCAGTAGTTCTAGCAATGTCAGCATAAACGTTAGCTTCAGTTGTCATGTCGTACAATTGTACCATAACATCAGATGTGCCAAAGTTATGTGTTATTGTAACCGTCATTGTTCCGTTTAAAAAAGTAGAGTTGTCATGGTCGATTGTTGCAATCACAGACCTAGCAGCTAAAGTATCGGCTGTAACAACTCTAGCAGCGTCAGTACCAGTTAGTACTTCTGCAGCTGTAGCAAGTTCAACACCACCAACAGCCGAAGCAGTTGCTTGTGCTACTATAGCTGTACCATCAATTGTAAGTGCGTCAGTCTCTAAAGTACCATCAACATCAACATCACCAGAAACATCTAACGATCCAGCATCTAACTCACCTGATAGCGTGAAGTTTCTAACACCAGTATAATCTTTGGCAGAATCTAAAACCATTGCTTTACTGGCAACTGCATTACCAACAGCGGTACTTCCTAGATCAAGCATGTTTATTTCACCAACTACAACTGTAGCACCATCTAATTTGTTAAGTTCAGCAGGTGTTGAAGATATTGTTGTTGTACTAGGATCAGCAGCAAATAAAGCTACGTGACCAGTAACGTTTGGTAGTGTGTATGTTTTATCAGAAGAAGCAACAACAGACACAAGAGTTGCATCGTGACCATCAGCAGCAGCACCTTCAAATACAACACCGCTTGATGTAGATACTGTTTCAACGTTGTTTGTTGTAGTTGTACCAGTAACAGTTAAACTACCGTTAACGGTTACAGCACCATCAGCTAACGCTATTAAATCAGTATCATCAGTATGACCTATGTTAGTACCACTTATTAATACATCATCAATATCTAAAGAACCACCTGATATTAAACCTGTAGTTGTTATGGCAGAACCGCCATTATTTATAGTACCAAAGTTACTAGTAATAGATCCAGCATCTAAAGCTCCAGTAGTAACAACACTAGTACTTCCTGCTTTTAAACTAAACCTAGCGCCAATTGCTTTTGATGACATTATATGTGCGTCTGCATCTACAAACTCAGCAGTAATATCTATATCGTCTATTGTATGACCTCCAACAATATAATTACCTGAAAAAAGCGTAGAAGAAACAGTACCAGAACTTGGGTTATATGTGAAATTACCATCAGCCTCCAGTCCTCTCTGAGCAGTTCCACCACCAGCGCCCTCGATGAATGTTACTTGATTTTCTTCATCTGTACTTTCGTTGTCTGTAATAAGTACGTGCAAAGAGTTAGTAGCTGTACCAGTAGTATCTTGATTAAGAGTGTCTACAGCTATAACAGAGTTTGAAGCTGTTAATCCAGAACCAGCAAATAAAGTAGCTACATCAGCTAAAGCTTCTAATTTAGTTTCACCAGTTGCACCACCATCTAAGAACATTATAAAATCACCATTAGCTATAGCCGCTGTAGAAAGTATTGCAGGAGCTGTTTTAAATAGATTATCTACGGTTAGTTTATTTTCAAAATTAGCTGTTGAGCTACCTGGATCCTCACTTTCATCAGCAAAAGCAATAAAATCTCCTGAAGCTATAGTATCTGTGGGTACATGCGTAGTTGATCCAGCCACTCTAACCCAAGCAGATCCATTGTAATAGTGAAGCGCTTTGTCTCCAGATGTACTGTCATAGTATATTTGTCCCTCTGCAGGTGAACCAGGTTGAGAACCGGAGTTTTGTACTACCGCATTTTGTAATTCGTTTTTGTTTAAATCTATACTGCTATAAAATTCTAAAGCCATTTTATTGTTTTTTAATTAAGATATGCTTTTCCCTGAAACGCTAAAGCGCCTCCTCCAGAGAAAAATGTTATTGTTAGTTGTTTGTTTGAGTTATATACTACAGTGCCTTGAACTATTGTCTCTGCAGAGTCTACAACTGTAACTGAAGGAAACCTATGTAAATTATGGTTTATTACCCACGTGTTAGAAGTGCTACTCTGATTATGAGTGTATGTAATATCGCCTATTATAGGCTGTGTCATTACTTCCTTTCCTATGTATTTCATTTAATTAAATTATTTTGTATTTAGTCTTGCCTTTTTCTTTATATGCTTTTAAGCATCTTTTTCTATTGTCTTCACCGACATAGCTAACGTGAACCCAGTTAGGGTTCTTGTCATCACCAAACTCCCATATCATTTGATCGAAGTCTAAATTTTCTTTTATAAACTCATACATCTCAGCATTAGTCTTATGCCCAAATGTGTCATCTAAATCTATAGCCTGACCATGACAGTGTTGTGACTTGGTACTTCCGCCTATAGCAACATTAAGCTTAGGTGATCTATAAAAACTATTAATTTTAATTGGTCCACCAACAAAATCTCTCAAAGGCTCAAACACCTCATTAGCTATGTTCATCATCTGAACTCTGTGCATTGCTGTTGGCGTATTGTCAATGTCTAAACGTGTTGCTGTTCTGCTATACACCGCCTCTTTGTAGCTTACGTGTTCGCTTATTTTCATTTTAACGTTTTATTATTACATCTACAGCTACAGCCGTAGTGCTTCCATCATCTACTTGTATTCTTAGCGAAAACCCTGAACTAGAGTTGTTAAAAGAAATACTATCACCTTCATCTAAAACAAGAGTACTACCTAGTGGTATTAATACACTTTTTAATATGTAGTAATTATTATCACCTTGATTCAAAAACAAATCAACTATAGCATCGTTTGTTGAATCTACGTTTGACAACGTAATAGACTTAGCCGCAACCTTGTCGCCAGCGGCTAGCAAGTTTTGTGTTAGCGTTGTAGTTATATTATGTTGTAAAGTAGCCATGTTTAGCTAAATACCATGTATTCAACTGTCATGTCATTAGCTGTACTTGGAGTAATGCAAATATCATCATTTACATCCCAAGGCATCCACATAAAATCCCCGCCATAAAGTCTACCAATTTCTTCAGTATCTGTTGGTGAGCCAGCGCCCGCGTTACCAATTACTATTTTAAAGTGTTCAGTTTCATCTGTTGAAGGATTGTTTATGTACACATAAGCGTGTGTTGTTGCTACACTACCTGTTGTTATTAAATCCACCTGATCAGTACTTGATAACACTTTTGTTACAGAAGTCATAGCGTCTACACCAGTAGTTGCACCGGCAGTGTTTAGTTGTGTTGTATTAGAAATAGACATTGAGCTATCGGTAACACTACTCGTCAGTCCTATTGTTGCGTTTGTTGTTGCCATATTTATTTATTTATTATGCGTTAGTTAAAAAATCTGTATCTTCGTGAAACAAAGCATACTCAACAGGTATATCACCAGTTGATGATGTCCAGTTTGTAGCGGCTACTTTTATGTCATTACTAACATCGGTTTGACTCCAAGGAATAAACATAAAGTCTCCTCCGTAAAGTTTACCTGTTGATTGAGAATTTATTGCTACTGAAATATAAAGAGAAGGATCTGTTGATTTGTTTACAATATAAACTTTTGCTGCTAAATCATTACCCTCAGCATTTGCTGCTAATAATACTTTCTGTGTAGCTGATCTTAAATGAACTCTATTAAGTCCAGAAGATTGATCAAGATCGTTTGTTGACCCTGCTTTTGTAAGTGTAGCTGTTTTGCTAACAGTTACTGGATCACCAGCAATGTCTGCACTAGCTAACGTTAATGTTGCTGTTGTTGCCATAGTTTTGTTATTTGTTATTAGTTATTATTCGTGAATTAAAAGTGTTTCATATGCCATAGCTGTATGAACACTAGGTCTTAAAGTTATATCAGACTCAGATTTTGATCCAACTGCCGCAGAACTTATATTAGCAGTTCCATTGCCAGCTGCAGCTAAAGTACCGTCTGCTGTTACAAGCTCTGTATAAGAACCGGAACTAGCGTATCTTTCTGTAAATATAATTGTAGATTCAGTAGCTACATAGGTAGTTGTCCAGTTAGGATAATTTAAAGCATCTATTTGAGCAGCCACACCAGCGGTTGTTGTGCCAGCAGATGTCATTGTGATACCATCAAACTCCCATGTATCACCAACAGCCCAAGTAGCAGCTATAGTAACAGTACCAACTCTTTTAGTACCAGAAGTAGCGTTCCAAGGCATAAACATCCAGTCCCCAGCATATAGTCTACCTATTTCTTCTTGATCTATAGTTACAGTGTAAAATTCAGCCGCTGTACCTGACATGTTTTTGATATAAACTTTGTTTGACCCATTAGCAGTGTAGTCACCAGCTCTATAAATAACAGAAGCCTGTATAGCCGCTGCACTAGCTGCGGATGTCGTTCTTCTTGTTAAACCAGAGCTTTGAGTTAGTCCAGTTGAAGAACCAGCTGTTGTTAGCGTTGCTATCGCAGAAAGAGATAACGAGTCAGACAGTAAGTCTGTGCTTGTTAAATTTAATGATGCTATTGTTGTTGCCATATTATTTTTTTATTATTTGTTTGTAAATATATTTGTCTTTATGTTTCACGCGTAATATATATGCTCCAGGACTTATTTTAGACACATCTAAGACGCTTATTTGTTTTTTAGATATTAACACATTACCTAAACTATTGTAAATTTCTGCATCAACAATTACGTTTATGTTAATTAGTTGATTTACTGGATTTGGGTATATTACTATATTGTTTTCAATTCTAAATGGTAGTGGTCCTGTCCAAGTTCCTTCACAGTAATCGTACGTTGCTTGGCATATTTCGTCCCAGTCGTTATTACAACAGTAAACATCTATTTCAACTACCCAAGCGTAACAAGGATCGTTTAACCAATAAGGATTTCCTGGACCAGTAACACAACCTGCGTCATAATTACAAGATACAGAATCGTTAACATTAGCATTTCCGTTATAGTTATATGCCGCTTGATCCATGCAACCCACAATGATAGTGATACACGAACCGTTATCCGTGTTAGCAAGTGAATCGTAGTTAAGAGCCAAACTATCCATACACCCATAAACATAAGAAATACAACTAAAGTCCTCCGTGTTCGCTTGTTGGTTATAGTTAAGAGCAGAAGGGTCCGTGCAACCATATACAAAAGGAATACAAGAATTATTGTCAACATTAGCTAGTGGATTATAATTAAAAGCAGTACTATCTGTACAGCCGTATATTGCAAGCACACAACTAAAATCATCTGTATTAGCTAGCGCGTTGTAGTTTAATGCTATAGGGTTTGTACAACCAAAAATAAATGGAATACATGATCCATTGTCTGTGTTAGCAAGTGGATCGTAGTTAAACATAGTAGAATCTGTACAGCCATAAGAAAAAGCAATACAAGATCCATTGTCAACATTTGCCAATTGATTATAGTTGAATTGTGTTGGATCAGTGCAGCCTAAAACAACAGGCACACAACTACCATCATCCGTGTTTGCTAAAGCATTATAGTTAAAAGCAGTTGCATCAGTACATCCGTTTACAATAGCCAAACAACTATTATCATCTGTGTTTGCTAAAATATTATAATTAAAAGAACCAGGAACCGTACAACCATATACAATAGCTATGCAAGTGTCAGCTGTATTTGCTAGTGGGTTATAATTAAAAGCCAACGGCTGCATGCAACCAGTGACAATAGGTAGACAACCACCATTATCCACGTTAGCTATAGCATCGTAATTAAAAGCTGTTAAATCTGTACATCCAAAAATTGCTGTATTAACACAACTGTCTTGAACGTTTATATCTGTGTAGTAATTGTTAGTTGTATCTATGTGGTATTCTAAATATGCTGGAGATATACAACCTGGATAGTAGTAACAACTCTGAGCAGTGTTAGCTGAATCAACATAATTAAATGCTAAAGGATCTTGACAACCAAATATTCTATCTATGCATATATCACCGCAGTAAGTCATACCTTGATAAGTAACAAATGGTAATATAAATGGAGGTACAACGCTCATCACTGTATCTCCAAAAGGATTTAACAAAGTAAACCCACACTCATTTAAAGTTCCAAAAGCTTGTTGGTTTATAAAAAATTTTGCAGTTACAAGTTCTGGTGAACTTAAGTTTATATTATAAAGCTGACTAGTACCACCTGGTGTCATTATAAATATTGAAGTGTCTTGCCCTTGATAAACCTCTAAGCTACTACCAACCCAGCCATTACCAATAAGATCGTGTAGATATAGATCAAAACTACAACTATCAACAACTTCCATAGTGTTTGCTAATGAGTCATAATTTAAAGCTAGTGAATCTAAACAACCTATAACTATTAAAGTACTGCAACTACCATCATCAAGATTAGCATTTGGCATATACTCAAAATATAAACTATCA